>Ga0065711_1002273_pt1 | contig 35108 bp, 22 predicted proteins | sample Hoacrofraction12_FD_59098 | JGI IMG/M metagenome (GOLD analysis project Ga0065711, IMG submission 59098) | Hoatzin crop microbial communities from Cojedes, Venezuela - Epithelial fraction 12 v2 (version 2) | ecosystem: Host-associated > Birds > Digestive system > Esophagus > Crop | place... | reverse complement strand
TTTTTTTTTTTTTTTTTTTTTCTATTTTCCAAACCAGCCTGTTAGTCCGTATTAAACAAGAGGATGAACTTCTGGTTACAGCTATAGCTTGCAAGTCAGTAAAACTAAGTGTTGCCTCTGGCTCTGCAACAGACTTTTTACACCTAGGATTTTTATTATGTTTTTAAACACTTTTGGGTTTTTATTTTATATAGAATAATCATTGTGCTATAGCCTCTAGTGAGAATTAAGAGAAAGGTATAATCACTTCAATGTTATTTTACTATTAGTCCTACATATTTCTCCCTGCCTGTGGATTGCTTTATCTCTCCCAGTATAATAACCTGGTGCATGAGCATCCTGGCTAATGAAAAGAGTCTGTTGTGGATTTGTGTCTTACATCCCCAGAGCTCCACTGCAGTAATAGATTGAGTGCTGAGACCCATAAATTTTTTTTCATAAAATTCATTGGACCATCTGTGAGATCTCTTTTGCTATGTCAAATTTGCTTAAAATTCTTCATAGATTCAGAGTTGTGGAGGGGAAGGACACACTATAGGATGTATAAACAGCATGATCACATCGCCTTTTCCTCCTTTGAGATCTGAGCAAAGGCAGAACATCATCTGCATGCAAATGGATGCAGAAAGGCTGAGTCTTGGGGCTATATCCATGGGATTACGAGCTTAGAGATTCACTGGGCACAATCCTTCACTGTTGTGAAGGTCGGACAATGTGCTCATGGAAAGTCCTTCAGCCCTAACAATATCAAATAATCTATCAAATATATCAGTAATCTCTCAAAATTCACTTCACATGAACAGGAATCTAACCACTGCCTTTGGATGCCAGCTTTGTGACCACTTTGTGCAAGAAGATGCTGTAAAGTGTTCTGTATTGCAGAGGGATGTTTCCAGGGATACATATTAAAGTTATGTTAATTATCCAAAGCACCTGGAGATCCTAGGAGGGAAACTTTTGAAGAAATGCAAACCTTCCTTTTTATACCAAGCGTTAGGAAACTGCCAAGGTTTTCTTATCAAACAGGAGTAGCAAGGTTTTGATTCTGAACTTTCAAAAGTAGCCTTTAATAAGCAAATACTTTAAAATGCGAAGGCTATTGACTTATGAACATTTGTAATCCGCTCTCTGTCTGGGGATAGCTGTAAGCTTCTTCAAGCAAACGATGTGAAGAATAGTCTAAAGCCATGGATGGAATGCAGCAGGGTAAGCTTTTTAATACGAGAAGCACCAATGAGCTTTCGAAACACATTTTCAATCTTTTTTTTTTTTTAATGGATTAGTTGTCTTTTGTTATTTTTAAGCCTTTTCTAGAGATCAGCTGGTGGCACTGATAAATTATCCATGGAGCTAGACAATCTCTGCTAATTCCAAGCACCCTTTGCCATCAGGGAGACTGGTCTCAATAGAATGTGTTACTTCCCATTGACACGATTTTATGAAAGATTTCCTTATGGTAATGTACTTGCTTCACTTACAATGCATTACTTGAACATAGCGTGTCATGGTGACAGACAAGAGCATATCCAGGGATGTCACATCAGGGAGGTAATGCAGTGAAAAAAAAATACACATGACCTCCTACCCAATGTGCACCCCGCCCTGGCCCCCTCCCCACACTTTTTTATATGAGAACTGGTGTATTTTGCATGCTGATACTGAGACAGATCTGGGTCTACCTTCTGTCCTGTTACAGAATTCAGCTGGATTACCTCAGGTATTGCACCTTAGCAAGAAAATTTAGCACACAGCATTAAGAGTTGTCAAGCCATCACGATTATTTTAAGAATATTAGAAGGAAATTTAGCATCCCAATTAAAACATACCTCTTATAAAGGGTGCCATTTTCTACTGTAAAATTAGTATCGTCACAGCAGACTGTAATGCTGGATTATTCTTAAATTCTTTCTCTAGCAATGGTTGATACAACCTGCAAACACAGTGCAGGAAACCCCATAGTAGTTAATTATGGAGGAGGTTGTCCACAAAAGCTGCTTTAACCTCTGGTAGTTAGAGGCTGAGTTAAAGTCTGAGGCTTGTGGGTTTCTATCCCTTTCAAGACTTCTGTGTTTTATAAACTTCTTCTCAGAGGATTTTCTTGAGACTACAGATTTTCTTACCCAATGAATATCCATTCTTTCACCAATACAGTGACATTATTCACTTTGGGGAAGAAGCTTCCCAGGATACCCGTGCAACAATAAGAAAATTCCTTCCTTTATGTAAACAGTTAATAAAATTGTCCTGCTTCCAGAGAAACAAAGCATGAATATATACACAGTTTATATATAGAGCACTCATAAAAGGGTTATTTTTAAGTTGCCAGAATATTAAAGATAACTAGCTTTCATTTAATTTTACATGCTTCAGAAAATGTGATATATAATATGGCTGATCAATGAAATAATTTTTTTGATGGTAGCAGGTCCTAGCATATTTTGGCTGATGCTGTTATTATCTGATATCCTCCTCAGCGAAAGTCTTGAGCTCTCAGCAACCTTGGATTTTTGTTTCTCTGTTAGGGAGTTCAGTTGAGCTGAAGCATTAAAGATGAGTATTGACTCAAGAAGTAATTTTACAGTGTTGTACAGCAGAAAGGGAAAGTCAGATTTCCAAAGGCTGTACTGGGATAACCCAGATTTGGCTTTGGATACTCGTCAGCCTGTTCACAGCCCAGTGGTATCTGTTTAATTAGCTCAGCAATCACAGTTACATAGGAACATTTTTGTCATTATAACCAAGCTTTCAAACTAGATGTCCTGCCACACAAAAGGGAATGATCTATGGCAAGCTGTGGGGAAGGGCCGCAGCTTTGCCTTTTACTTAGTAGGCAGAGCCAGAAAAAAAATCTATGCAAAAGATAAGTAGAAGTGCAAGCATGTCCCCATTAACATCCAGTGATCCTTCCGCCTATGGGCTCAAAGTAAGAAAAGCCATTTTAAGAATGGGAAAAGAAAAGGTCTCTAGTCAGATTCCAGCTACCAGTTTCTTGATCTGTATTCCCACTTTTTTTCATACTTAATATTTCCCATAACTCTTGAAACCAAGCAAAAAAATGCATAGGTACTGCAAATGATCTCATAGCAACTTGAAATAACAAGCATGTAAGTAATCTAGCAAGCAGAGGAAGCAGATAACCCTGCAAGGATTTGATATCAGAGCAAAACCGCAGAAGCAAATTGCACCTGGATTTTCTTCCATTATTCTGCATCCTTTAACCTGAAGGGCTACAATCCACTAGTCTGATAAAGCACAAACTGCATGATTTTACTCTAACACGACTTTTAGGCTCTTATCCACAAAGTGCATTGCCAATGGAAATCAAGGTATGAGTGCTAATAACTTTTGTTAAGGCTTGTATCTTCATGGTTACATAATACAGCTAATATCCAGAGTAATTCACCATGTTACAAATACTTAGGGCCAGATTTGACATTTTTATTTATAATGCTAAAGCTACTGGAATTATGTAAGGCCAAATAATATCCACTGTGGCATTTGGACTCTTCCTTAAATGACTTGCACAGTGTCTCTTTGAAGTCCATAATACAAACAGCGTCTGAGTTAGCTGCAAGTTTGCTCCCTGATGCGCTTAGCTCTCCCTAAGAGCTGGCACAGTATTAATTCTCTAATTTTTTTCCTGATTTTTTACAACTGTGATGACTAGAAAATGGGATTTTTCCTCTTCTTTGTGGTTGGATTTTTGGCATTTCAGGGAACAACGAAGTGACGTCTGCCAATCCATGAAACAGGCAACATTTTGCTTTGCCAGGACAGTGCTCAGGAGTTGCAATTCAGACCCATTGTGTTCCTCCCCTTCTTTCATGGCCAGGCTCCCAAGAGGGATTTCATTTTCCAGGGTGGCTAGCCTCACTGTGGGAGGCAGCTCATTATGGGAGTGACATGGCCGTACTAATGCAATGTCACCCCCCTCCACAAAGATGTGGACCAGTTAGAGGGAGCCTGGGAAAGCAGACACAGAATGACTAGAGTTTCTAAAGATATGAGTTATGGGGGACATAACCTGGTTTGTGTAGTCAGAAGGAAAAGAGAGCGAAGATGAAGGCATAAAACCAGTCATCAGGTATCTCAATTTCAATCTTTTGTCTATGTGTGCATAAAGCAGGAAGTATCAGGCTGGTGTGGCCATGAGGGATGTATTTCAGCTAGACCTCAAGGGACAAAAATGTATTATGGTGGCAACAAGCAGGTGAGGTTTCGTAGTCTTTATCACTGAGGTCTCTTAAGACCAGTTTGGTTGAATATAGGCTGGTTTAAAAAAAATTACACTGAAAATACTTTAGCATGGGAGAATAGACTTCTTGGGGTCCCTTACTATGAATCTTTTGAGAAAAAAGGACAGTTTACCACTCCCTACCTTCCCTGTCCCTTCATTTTTGTTACCTAATGGGAAACTGAAACTTCTGAAGAAAGCTGAAATTTTTGAAGAAGACTGGTTCTTCATTGTGGACTTTTGATTTTTTTCATAGTCAATTTGAGGAACGAATGGAGAAAATCAGTCCTACGAAGGATTCTTTTCAAAGTACCTTAGACCCTAATCCAGCACAGCAAAATGTCTAATGTACTTAAGAAATTACTTCTCATGGTGACTTTCCTGTAGTATAAACACTGTTAGAGATGTAGTACCACACAGAAATGCTCTGAAATGTACAGCTTCAGAGCAACAGCCTTTGGTGAATATAAGCCTAACATGACACTGGTTACTGCAGTACTCCTGAAAGAGTACGTAAATTTTTAATGGGAAAAATACAAACATTGGGATATGCTATAATTTTCCATTTGAAATGGATTTTCAGACAAAAGAAACATTTCAAATCCTCTCCATAAGGAAGAAGTATTGCCTTCTTCAGTATGCATTGAGCATAAATATCTTGCTAAAATCTCTAGTTCCAGCCCAAGAAGGAGCAGTATCTTATGGAGTTTGAGGGCCTCTGAAGCCAAAGATCAAACAGGCACGTTTGTGCTCTGATCCAGCTGCAAGATCAGCAGTTTTATTAACCCATTCCCAGTAAGCATATTTAGTGAAGTTTCATAGAAATTCCATATAGGATTGCACGGGCTTTACGAACAGGGAAAAAGGGGAGGAAGAGATGATGAGGAGAGCAATGAGCTGAGAGAACGCAGAAATAAGAGTTCGAGTAAGGATTCGTGGCATTTTATCTCACCACACAGACATGTAACTACCTTGGAAATACCTGGGCCAGCAGACATGGGAAAAAAATAGAAAAGAGGAGTTCATTTCTGGCTTGTTTGTGTGGCAGAAGCAGTACCATTATGTAGCCTGCCTGAACAGACCTCTTTATGAAATGTACGTACATTTGTAACACTTTATATTTAGTTTAATAATTTATCAATGGTTAATATTTCAAAAGAGTAAAGTAGAAAATCAGATAAAATTTTTATACCTGCTATTAAAAGTCAAATGGAGCACTGAGAGACAATCCAAGCAATCATCCCCACAAATCTATCTACTGAATCCACAAATCTATCTACTGAATTAGCCTGGCTTTGAGAAAAAAGGAAACCTTACACTTTAGTTTGTGGTGGGTGTGAGTGTGTGTGTGTGCTGCTCTCGCAGCAACAATGGCCTCTCCCAGTCATAAACTTTCAGCTGGTCACCAGCTCCAGTCAGGTAATTTTTTAAAAGACCCCAAAATTTGTCACATGATCATCTTTTCTTAATTACTTAATGGCTCTTGTTATTGCTGTGGTACCTGACACATTCAAGGCATGTTCTTTCAGCTAGCTTAATGCTGAATCATGCCTTTTAAGCTTCTGCTGCTACTAATATCAATGGCACTGAACTGATTTGTGACATTTTGCTGCTTTGAGGGGTTGTGGGATAGTTCAGTGAAAAATCTCTAACCTATCTGGCCATCCCCTTATATGGAAACTGTTGCTCCTGATGTAAAAAATAGCAATAGAAAAACAAATTAAAAAGAAAGGAAGGAAAGCAGATAGAAACCCCATAAACTGCTTAAAATGTTACCTCAACAATACTAAAAATAGATTTTAAGAAGTTTTAGAGGCTTTTGTTTGGGGTATTTTTTTGCTTATTCAGTAAAATGGCAGGAATAATATAATAACCAGTACGGTGCTTTATAGCAGATTTAATGCAGTCTAAGTCCATTAAGGGAACTTCCCTCTGCTTTTTTGAAAAAGGTCTTTCAATTTTTGTTTTCAAGGGAAACACTGTTCACTTTTTTCAAGTTTTATGGCTTGATGCACTGAGTCAGGAACAAGGTGGAGAGCAACTTGCTTAGAAAATCAATAGACTCCCACTACAATAAGTCAAAGAAAACTTGGTGGGAACAGAAGCTGGGCAAAGACAAGATTATTGATGCACGTACCTGTGGCTGAAGAGGAGCATAGGCCTGTGAACTAGTAACAAACCCACAGCTATGGTCAAACATTTTAGATTGGGAAGCAAAAATGTAGAGTAACCAAAGAAGATAATTGAGGGAATTGTATCTAAAAAACTGCCTGAAGGCTAGAAGGCTTTTATTCTCAAGAGGCAGTGCCTTCATACTTTGCAGAGCTTTTGAGAACCTTTTTGTGGTGTGCTGAAGCAGGCTTACGGTGATCTGGATGGATGTACTTGACCCCCCCTAACTTCAGGCATATTTGCTATGTAGTCAGAGAAGTCTTGCACTGTATGACTCAGCATGCCCAAGTTAGCTTTCTGCTTCCGTCTGCTAGCAATAGAAGGAGCCATGATTTGTCACATGTACATGAAACTTAGAAGGTGTGACTGTGGCCTGCTGTCTAATACAGTGTGTGCATCGTGGAGAAACATTGTTTTCTCTTTTCTTCCATTCAAAGAAAGTTTTGTACATGATAATTTCTGGAGTTAAAACTGCCATTTGTGGCTTTTTCTAAATAGTAGGTAAGCAAACACTTGGTCTTGTTATGTCACGCGAGAGTACCCTCATTTGTTTTCATGGAAGGGAGAAGAAACTCAGCATTGTGTATCCTGAGTCTTTAAGAAGCCTTTGTGTCTCAAAACATCGATGCACACAAAGGGAATGGATCCTGCAAGAATAACAAAGGTGATGGCTGAATTGCTGTCATATCGGTAACAACTAATTCCCTTTGTCCCTCATCGTTCTAATAATACACACGCTTATTCAGTAAAGAAATGATCTAAAATCCTTTGATATTAATGGGTTTGTTTCTATTGACTGCAGCAAGTTTTGGATTAGGCCTTGAAGGTTTTTATTTCTGCATGCTGCTCGCTTAACTGGTCAAACAGCATTTACTAATACATGCCTGTGAGGGAAAATGTGCCATCTTCTCACTAGAGCATTTACTAAGTACAATCTCTCATGTTTAATTATTTACTAGTGATGTGTTTTAATAGTCAAAAATCAAGGCTACCGAAGAGATCCATATGGAATATAATATCACATGGAGAATACTTACTTAAAAGAATCGGATTCCAAAACTTTAGAATAGCAGTCAAAACTGATAGCTATCAGAAAGAAAACAAGAATTATAAGCACACCAAATTGTTACTGATATAACACTAGTCATTATTCTGCAGAGTTCATACCTCCAAAATTATTTTAAAAAATAAAATTTGTTTATTAATTGTTAATGCCAACTATGCTATTAAAATATCTGTGATTTGAATGAACTTTTTTACTGAAGCTTGAACGATATCTTCCAGTCTACTTAAAATATTTATGCGTTATAGACTACTGGAGAAAAAGAGGTTTCATATTCTTTTAGGATTAAGAAATTTTTCACAAAAGGACAATAAGAAAACAGGCTTAATTTTTTTCTAGACTTAGCCAAGAATAATGTAAAAATGTTATAGTGACAAATCCCTAACTAGTAAAGTAATATGAGGTTACATTGGTGTTATTAAGAAATGGGATTAGCACTTGGGATATTGTTTAGTTTGAACAACAAGATAGAGTAGCATTTCTTTTTCCCCAGCAAGGAAAATGACAGTGTATGTATGTGTGTGTAGGCTGCTTACAGCCAGCTGATATCTATCAATTTCACCGCACTCTATATCTTACCCCTGGGGTAAGAAATTCAGTGAGGTTTCACCTCGTACCAAAGTGCCAAAGGGTTGGAAGGTGAAATGGAAGGAACTCAGAGGTTTTATCAGCTCAAAAAGGGACATTCAGCTCCATCCACCTGCCTATCCTGGATCCAGAAGATGAAAGGGCTCCCCTCCACAGAGAAAAGCTACCCAAGAATGGCATCAGCCACAGCAGAGGACCCTTATGACCTCTCTGTGGAGATACCTTGAACCAAGAGGTCCCCAAAGGTCCGATGAGGAGAAGGCATGGCATCAGACGTCACCTCCAGGGCAGAGAGAATGGGGTTGCAAGAGGTGTCTTGCTGCCGGCTCCTGTCACACCACGAAGCTGATGGGTCTCCAGGCTTGTCCTTGCCTGGAGGCTTTACAGCTGCGGGTAAAATGCGTAATCAACCTCAGCAGTTCTGCCTGAGGATGGAAGTGTCACTGTACCTGGTGATGTCTGGGGGCACTGCAAGATCCTCTTCCTCCCCCTCACATGTGTCAGCAACCACCTCAAGGTGGACAGGTCAGTCTTGTCACAAAGACCAGGCAAGAAAATAAAGCCAGGCCTACTAAAGACTCCTTCTCAGGGATTTCTGGAGTTCAAAGCACTGCCTTTTGCCTGTTGGGTACATTCGACTTCTTGACACACATAGTTTAACTTATTTGTAGTTAAAGATTCATTTTTTGTCTTGTTAAGACTCCCAGTTCAATTCTCCATTTAAACATTTTGTATAATTAATGTTTTTGCTGCTGGGTTTAAATTTTTTTTTTTAATAAGCTCTGCAACTTGACATAATTTAGCAATGTACAAATTGCATGTAACAAATTGTCCTAGGACAGATGTATGACAGAAGGCCTCTTTGAAGGAATGACCTTTCTGCAGTAAATAACAATGCTTTTGTAACAATGTTTTCCTTCCCTTAGCACTAATTTACTGTTCACGTAGCAACAAGTTGCAATTATAAAACATAAATGTCTAAACTTTTTAGGAAGCAGCTCTGGAATGATGAAGAATCAGGCTGTTGACCATTGTTGTATATATTGATCGCTAGTCCTTGAGGTGTAGAGTACCCTCATTTAATTATGCTGGTTACAGTGATATCAAAGGCCAAAACTATTCCATGTGTAAATGTGTAGCAAGCAGCACTGCATGGTGTTCGGAGGAAATTAAAGCCCACAACTTTGGAGGGAGTTGAGCAGCAATCTTCCTCCCTTCCTGGTGTTTTTGTCTCACCTCCTTTTGCCTATGGCATTTAATTCTCCCTAGTAAGACTAAGACACGGCTAGAAAGACTCTCCTGATTCTCAGGCAGGTGCTTGAAAAACCTGACTTTATTCTCATTTATATATTAAAGCTCTGTTGCACTGCCAGAAGCATGTAAATCACAGCAAGACCCATCCTTGACTACTAATTTTGATATAAATTGCTGCACAATAAGCAGGAAATGAACTGAAGGCAACAAAGCAGCCTTTAAAGAATGTTCTCCAAGAGAAATTTTCAATCTTATGTTATCCAGAAAAAACATGTCCTTTATACCAAATCCCCAGCTGCGACAACTGATATGGTAGTCTGGGAAAGAAGGCAGATAGTTTCTAAGGAATTAGTATCCTTAGGTATTCAGAAGTTGGCAAAGAAATTCGCACGTGGGGCTCTGCTTCGGCATCATCTGCACCTCAAGCTGTATAACTGTGTGTGAACACTGGATTACAGTGCGTTGCCAGGGAGGTGACAATGAGGGGGATCATGCTTAGACTGTGGAACTCAAATTTCTTCTCTTTTCCATCACTGTTTTGAGGGGGGGGAGAATGGGGATAGGCACTTCAGTAGGTGATGGTCTCCCCAGAGTTCTGGATACATGGATTCATCCTTTGTATACCGTGCTGGCAGCAATTTGGCTGCAGTTTCATCCACTGTTGCCAGTGCAAAAATCTGACAGGCTTTCCACAAACCCACGGAAGATATTAGTGCAGTTTGGAAGAGATTGGTAGGACACACTGCTCAGAGCCAAATTCAGTCCTTGGGGCGGACCTGCTGCAGAGCAGCTCTGCAGAAAGGGACCTGGGTGTCCTGGTGGATGACAAGTTGACCATGAGCCAGCAGTGTGCCCTAGTTGCCAAGAAGGCCAATGGGATCCTGGCATGCATCAAGAGGAGTGTGGCCAGCAGGTCGAGGGAAGTTCTCCTCCCCTTCTACTCTGCCCTGCTGAGGCCCCATATGGAGTACTCTGTCCAGTTCTGGGCTCCCCAGTTCAAGAAAGATGAGGAGCTAGTGGAGAGAGTCCAGCGGAGGGCTACGAGGATGATGAGGGGACTGGAGCATATGTCCTATGAGGAAAGGCTGAGGGAGCTGGGCTTGTTTAGCCTGAAGAAGAGGTGGCTGAGAGGGGACCTTATAAATTTCTCAAGGGTGGGTGTCAGGAGGATGGGGCCAAACTCTTTTCAGTGGTGCCCAGTGACAGGAGAAGGGACAATGGGCACAAACTGAAGCAGAGGAAGTTCCATTTGAACATGGTGAAGAACTTCTTGACTCTGAAGGTGACGGAGCCCTGGCACAGGCTGCCCAGGGAGGTTGTGGAGTCTCCCTCTCTGGAGATATTCAAGACCCGCCTGGATAAGGTCCTGTGCAGCCTACTGTAGGTGACCCTGCTTCAGCAGGGAGGTTGGACTAGATGACTCACAGAGGTCCCTTCCAACCCCTAACATTCTGTGATTCTGTGATTCTGTGATTCTGTATGCTCACAGCACTGACTGTGAAGAATAAGAAACTACATGTATAGACAACAGGGGAGAAGAAAACGTTAGCTGTAAGCTAAAGGAAAAAGAGACAAACAGAGTAGCAAAAGGGAAATCTTGTCTGCCAGCTGCCCTGTAACAGTTGGAGGAGGCAAAGAAGAGGTCTTACAAGTTTGTCCACCACACACAAAGAAACTTTGTTGCTGCCAATGTCCAGGTTTTCTATTCACAAATGAAAACTTTCTCTCTCCTAGGGTCATGAACACAGCATCCCTCTCCTCGTCTCCTAGCTGTACTGCCTTCTTCCTGGCTCCCACTGCACAGGCACAAAGTGCTACCCATTAACATCCTTCCCTCAGGCCTTATAATGGTGATTTCTTGTTGCTGGACTCACATCAGCTGGCCTCACGTCATCTGGCTTTCCTTCTGGCTCTTCACAGCCCTCTGCACTTTATAGGAAGGGTTTATTAGCACTGTGCATGATTAGAAGCTAATAGCAATATTCTTAACCCAGGTCACTGTTAAACATAAAGAAGACTAAAATCCAAAGGCTATACCGCCTGGCTAATAGTAGACACAGTGTTTACATGGAGTATGAAATAAATTCTGAACAGTGGTAAAAACGTTAGGCATTGATGCCCTAACACTGTGCAAACACCAGGCAGCAAGCGCAGGAAGGACAGGAGGAGGTCAGGGCAAGTGGCCTTTTTGGGAATCTGGGACAGCCTAATGTAGTGTCTTAAGCAATGTGCTTGACCCGTTACCTAAAACTCTGACTACAAGTCTCGTGATATTATCAGAGCCAACATTCCCACTACCAGAATTTTCTCTGGAAAAAAACTTGAACCTTTCAATCTAGAACTCCAGGAGCCCTAATTACTGGAGTAATCAGATTGAGTTAAATATAAGTATCGGGTACAATGAAGTTTTGCATTTGGTCTGAACTTTTGGCAGTTGTGGAACTAACCTGGCAGGTCCCTCAGCTTGAATTTGTTCACCTTTGGTTTGCCTGGAGGTATGAAATGGGTCATGTGGGTAAGCCCTTACTTAGCCTGACCTGGTTTGCAAAAAAAGTAGGTTCCACTGCCAACTTCTTCTCTCCCTCCTCCACTTTTTGCAATGTTGAGGTGGAGCAGCTATTTAATATTAAACTTAAAGGCAAACAATTTGTATTCATCTCTCAAAGGAGAAGGAAGAATAAGCAAATGCTCTATTACGATTGTGTGCATTTATATTTGATAAAAATAGTTGCAATTTATATGCAAATTAAGTGTGACTCAGCCTCCTGGCAATTTGTCAGTAGGACCCTCAGTATCACAAACCATTTATGCCCTTACCTAAGCAGCCCTGGGCCCACCTGGAGGCATTTTAGCAAGGGGAGGCCAAATTCTGCTTTAAGGGGTTGTAAACACATTCAAGCAAGATAAAAGCCCAGCTTACCAGCTCACCCCGACTCCCTGGATCATCTTTGCTTATTTCTAAAGATGTTTTCTCAAACAGTTCTGCTTTTCATAACCTCTCCTTTCCAATAGAGGCCCAGTGGTAAACATGTCTTGACTTTAAAGCACAGCTCTCCACAGCTTTTTTGCTATACTCACAACAAGCTTGAGATTGAAAGCCTCTTCTTGGCCCACATAAGAGCTACCTGATACTACTAAATCCCTCAACCCTCTTCAGCCTTGGAAGACAGCACCAAAAGCATGAGTACTACTTCCCGTATCTACTGGAAACTGCAGCTTGGCCACCATCTTGATTTACTTGTTTTTTTCTTCTTTTTTGTCCTGATGGTTTCCTGCCATTATCTTACTACTTCCCTTATCACTCCCATTTTCCTATCCACCTTCAAGAACAGAAAATGTGGAGCACAAAATGTGTCTCTTGTCTTTTCTCGCTGACCTCCCTGCCATCTTAGCTGGGAACTTCATAATTTGTTTGGGGAAGGAACCATTTCTTGTGTCTGCATGCCCTTTTTTAACCACCAGTTTGGGGAGGTACATTTAGAGGTATAAAGACAGGACATCACATACTTCCACAGCCACCTGTCCGGTGCTGATGTACATCAATGTGTGGACACCATGAAGAGGAGCAGACTGTCCTATCAGCGAAACAGTCTTGTGCTAGACAGATGACCCACAAATGGGCTCAGGAAGGGCTCTTGAGAGGTGTCGCAGAGAAAAAAGCAGTCATGGCAGCCAAAAAGAAGGAAAGACAGACAAGGCAAGCTCCAGGGAAGCCCTAAAGTGAGAGCCAGTAATACAATACTGTCAGTAACAAATAACCCATCTAAACAATCCAAGAAGCAGATGTACAAGGCGCAGTAATAACTCCTCTCTAGACCAGATTTAATTTTGTTAAAGGATGACTGGAATTAACTCCAGTTAGATAATGCATTTGTAAATGCTAGTATAGACAGTCTGAAAACATTTATTCCAGGAGATGAATGTTTGTGGCTTACTGAACTGGCTGGCTAACACAAGTTAACTGGCAATCAATTATAGCAGTGACATACTGCGACGGGGGGAACCCAAACCACCCATGACTTGGTTTGCTATTTGTGATTGCTAATGGATTAAAAAGTAAGCTCTTAAAGAGAAGATGAAAAAATGTGTACATGTTTTAGACCAGTTATTTGGTGGCCTTTGTGTTCCCAATAGCTTGCAAGCACAGGTAGAAGGAATCTTTGCTTTGTACAGATGAGGAAATCAAAAGAGGAAATTAGTTTTTATTATTGGCATTGTCACACCAAAAAAAGGGTCATTGAAAAAGCCAGTGGGCATTTTTCAGATCACCTTATCTACCCAAGGAAGAAAAAGGCTATTAATGAAAGAGAAGTTAAAAAATAAACCAACATATATAGGGAAACTTGTAAAAAATATAATTATAGTTGTCATTTATGTTGGGAATGAAAGTTTGCAGCTGTAGAATTCAGTAGCACCGGTGCGAACATTTCAAAGTCAGCTGCAAGGTATTATTTATTGGGTTGTTTCATTTGAATTAAACTCTCTTTAAAGTTCCAGAAAGAGTGCTCACAACTACATTTTTCATCCAAGGTTTTGCAGTTCTGGGTGACATTCTCCTTCTCCTCTCCCCTTCTCTCCACCCTCCCAGAGATGAGAGACTAATCCTATACAGAGCCGCTGTAGATATAATTGAACCCCAGGGTGCCAGAGTACTACTGCTTTGACATGAATTTCATATAAAATTTTTTCTGTTACTGTAAGTTTATGCTGTCTGTGGAATTTAGTGATGATTTACAATATTGATTGATTACTATCTATCTTCCTTGCTATTCTGCTTTGCATTCCGCTTCAGAGAGGCTCAATTAATCACTGACAAGGCTTGCAGTCTTAAAGGTATATCCTGAAGCAACATTGTTTTAGGCAAATATTCTGGTAACACAACGTTTTTAAAAATTATATTTTTCTAGGATCCAAGCAGTCAAGCTCATGGACCTGTAGACAAACTAAAAAAAAAAAAAACCAACCAGAAAGCAGCAGAAAAAAATCCACATTAATATTTAGTGAATCTGAACTGATTTTTTCTCATAAATTAAAAAATAGTAAAAAGAGCCATTCAAGTGTCTCTTAAATTGAGCTACTTCTGTTCTGAACCTCTCCCCTGTAATTTTATGAATCAAAATGATTGATCTAAAAATCCTGGGAAAAAAACTCTTAAATATTATGAATTTGGGTTTTTTTAGCTGAAAAAAATACTGATTTATGATAATCTTCACCCTCACAGATGCATTTTAGGCATATTTTGACAATTTTGAAAATCCAAAGTAATGCAAGCTGTTAGATATGATGTAATAATTTCCTGTAGATAACATGCTGGTTCTTTGGAAAGGCATACCGTGTGGTTTTGCTCCATTCTTGCAAAATCACCTTGGCTGATCAGTGGTGCTTGCTTGCTCTACAAAACCTGCATGTGTACGCATACTGGTACGCATACTGGTAGCAACGTGTACTATGGACTTGACCCAAAGCCTGTCAGAAGCATGCGCTTCCACCAAGCTCAGTGAGATTCAGATCAGTGTAGTAGTAACAAGAAAGGTGAGTTTGTGGACTAATTGTCACCACTGATAACAAAATACTGCAGTGTCCTGCTCTTTATATTTCTCTCGCATTTATCCCTTCTGGGTTCATATCTCTTCCCATTGTCATGCGTTTCTGGTCTGGAGTAAATGGTGGTTAACAGGTAGGCTGCTTCTCGATGTGAGGAAACTCCCTTTTCTAACCTGTCCCATTACGTTTCTCTGTGCCTTTAATCTGTACAGGTGGTACAGGGTCAATGGCAAACTTGACCTTGGCTTCAGCAGAAGTGAGGTTTTAGCTTTCAATGATGAAACAGTTCTTTCTCCTGATGCATTCCCGTGTCTCACAAAAGGCTGTGAGAAACCTGAGACTTCCGTGTTGCCAAAATACAGAAATAAAAAGACATTTGTGATAAAAGCAGCAACAAATTTCCTTCATCAGGCACTGTCTGAACACTCAAATTCTTTATAAGGTCTTGTTATAACATGTCGATGTGCGAATAAACTGGATACTCCAAACAAAGATCAGAAAAGATTGAAAAATGAAGCCTGGGGAGGTAGGAGAGCTCCAGGGTGTTGTCATACATGTTGAAACTCAATTAACTGCAATGAAGTTTAGCTGCCAAACACTTCAAGTATACTCCTGAAAAGCAGTGCGCAGTAAGGATATGATATGACTTGCAGTTCTGTCTGGGCCAGAAGAATTTCATGGTGTACATTGTCCCTGAAAATGCAGGTAAACGTCTCTGAAGTGTGCATTTTGCACCAATGAGTGGTTAAGAAGAAATGACTGGCATAATTACAATATGTGCTTTGAGCTATTAAGCCAGACAGCCAGTTGACTGTCTGCCCCAGGGCCAGTTTCTAAGCTGTCTCTACCAAAGTGGAAACCAAACTTCAACTTAATGTTATTTGACTTGTAGGATCTGGTGTGCACAGAATTTGGCAAGAACTAATTTGCTGGTGAGCAGCTTTTAACATTTCACATTAGATTAGAACACGATATGCTCTAGAGGTTTTGGATGATTGTTCAAACAAACAAACAAAATCTGTGGCATCTAGAGCTGAACTGTTGCAGAGAGGATTAAATTTAAGAGAATGGAAAGAGAGAAAGACAAGACTGCTGTTGGGGGTGAAACAAATACATGGGGCATATAAGTAAATGTAATTTCATGTAGTTTTGTATTTATTCGCCATACAGTTTGGCAGATAGACCTGTAGTATGATTCTCTCAGTTTGCACTCTTTCTGTGGTGTGCCCCAACAGTTCTTCCAAGAGTTGAAGACAGTTGAGAGGAAATTTGGAAAGCACCTGCCTGACGCAGGAATATATGTTGCATTGACCTAAATGGGACTGTGTTCTTGAGTGTCTTATGTGCTTTTAAAGTTTAATGCATTATGGTAATTTGACATATCATCTGAAGTTATCAGAAGTACCACAGGCTACAGTCACCTGTACTTTAGTCATTAAACTAGTCTATTACTCCTTCCATTCCCATCATGTCCAGCATCTCTACTCATGTATTCCTCAATCCCTCTTATGACTCTGCCCTCTTATTACAGGAATTATTTTACTCGATGGTCATTCCCTGCAAAGCCCCTTGTCAATCTCATCACCACACTGCCTCCAGCTCCTGTGGCTGCCTGATCTCTGTCTCAGTTATTTCCAAGTGGTTTATTTTCATGAATTCATTCTTTCCTTTTTTATTGTGTCAAAATGGCTATTCTCAAAGCCTCAGATGTCTTTGGACCACATTTCAGGCCTTCTGGTCATCTTAATCCTCTATCTTCTCAACTGTTTTTGACAGTGGCTCCATAAAGACACATTTTCAAGTCTTTTGAGATTCCTCCAATCTCTTGGGGTGCCCCTCCATAGTGTCAGAGTTCTCCCACTCACTTCCACTTGTTCAAACGCCATTCTCATGGAAATGATTCCAATCTCTTTTCACTCCTAGTCTGTCTGCAGCCATACCTCCTTTCTCTCACATTGCGGATTGGCCCTGTCAAATGGCTCAAGATCAAATGAAATGAACAAGCCCCAGTGTTTCCTGCAAACCTCCTTTCACTCTCTAAGACCTCAAAGACTTCAAGTTGTTGGCCAGTTCCTACTTCAGTTTTCCCATGACCAAATCTTAGACCAAAGAGTATGTGCATGTGCATGTGTGTGCACACTTGAGCCTTCTCTCACATGGGTGAGAACTAGATGACAGTACCTGTGAAGCAACTGAGATGCTATTTTTCAGCAGTTGTTTTCAAATACTGATTAAACAGCTCTGGAAAATACAAGAGAAAAATTCAAAAGGGAGAGACAGATCAGCAACTAAGGGGAGTATAACTGATTACATGAACAATTTAGACTTTTCTGTTCCCTTTGATTTTTGCAAGCTTATTTTTACCTGTGTTTTATTACAAAAGTCTTTCCCATTACTTGACTATTTGCAAAGCTTAGATTCAATACACAAAATCCGCAGCCTCTCTTCACAGATAACATCATTGACAGCTCAATATACTCTTCCCCTTTGGTGGAAAAATGAAATGAGGCAAACTTTGGAGTTAATGAAGAAAACACAATGGATATTGAACAATGAACCACTTTTATAAATTACAAGTTTTTCTTGCAGGAAGCAGAATGCTGTATATACAGTTCTTGACTCATTTTAAACAGTCATAGGACTTTTTTGAGGGCTCCCATAAGCTATTATTCAGAGCCTTAGCAGCAGTGATTTAATGTGCTTTTATGAAGTCAGGCTGCCTATGCTGAGGCAGTGATGCCTGATCAGATCACTATAGTTTACTGTTACTGTGAGTAAACGGCTTTTATATATATACGTGACTTTCCAGCCATGGAATAACACCAGGCTGTCTGTGCTTGAGGAATTACAGTGACCTTTGGGTCGATGGGATCTGCAGTAAGTCACAATGGCAGAATGATACATTATCCCTAAATTGTTTCTCATAGATGAGCATCATTTGGCTGCATGTCTACTAGAAAAAACGAACCCACAAAGCTGCCATGAAGTCTCTCAGTTGTTGCTGGTGTGGAAAATAGCAGCCTAGGCATGCTGAACAATTTTTAAGACCTGGCTTTTCTCCTAACATAAGTTATCTCTGCTACTTTGCACATCTCCAGCTTAAATCATCTCTGCTTTATTTTCATTTTTTCCTTTTGACTCACGGTATGTTGTTGCTCAGCCCTCATGACCTTTGGCAGGTGAGCACCACAAGATTCAGTGCAGTATCTGGGGCAGCTTTTGGAGGACACTGTAAGGAGAAGTGAACTGAGATGCTGATGATATCCTTTTCCAATGTTATTAATGCAGCCTTCCAGAATATGGGCTTTTGGCAAAACTTGGACTAACTTCAGCACCGTTGTGATTTTCTCCAGCAGCTCTCTGGAGTTTGGAAGAACCCTCACAGTATAATAGTTATCTCATGGAAATACTGACAAGATTGTGTTTGGGTATAAGAAATGCTTTAAAGACTGAACATAGACTGCCATCTCCATTCCCAGTCCGAGGTCACTACACTCAGATAGGTAAAATGAACTACAGTTTTGAGGTAATTCTGAGTTCATCAACTGAGCCTTGGTCTGGGGCTGCAGTCAAAAAGCCCTTCTCGTTTTGCCCCTCGGATCTACATTTTTCGCACAAAGCCATGGTCACAGTAATTACTGCAGCAGAAGTTCTGAGGCTGGATGTTTTTGATGCTCTCAGTCTCATGCATTGGTAAAGAAAAACTTCAAGCAACACATAACTCTGCTACTCTTCCGTTAGTCTATAGGCAAAGGCTAACCTGCCTTTGCAACAAGACAATTTTCTACTCCCTAGCCAGACACTCCTCAATATTAAATGGCTTTGCACTGACAGAGCCCTGTAAAGAGATGTTGCTGCAGAAAACAATCAGTGCCAAAGCATACTAAGAATTGGTGTGGCAAGCTGCCACAGGAAGCCCCTCATGATGCCAAACAAACACTGCTTGTCTGAGAAAAAATGAAAAAAATAAGAATACACGCCATCACTTTATTTATTGACACATGTCCCGTTATATGTATGGTGCAGCACTAACCAGGAAATCTCTGACACTGCTGGTGTCCTGCATAGTATTCCTAAGATTATGGCCCTGGTGATAAGTCTTTTTTTTGATATTTACTCATGCCTGTACCATCCTTAGATGTAACATCCTTTCCCAAGCACTGGCAGCAGCATTAACCAGGGCTGAATGAGACAGGCTCAGAAAGTGCCCAAGTCTTTGGGATGCTCTTTGGACTGTCCCAGTCCCAAATGGATTGAGAAGTCCATTGGCCACCTATTTTACTGTCTCCTGCTGTTGGGCTCTCTGGAAACACAGCCTAACCAGCCATTTCTGCTTGTGTCCCTGCATGGACCTGAAAAACAAGTGCATAGATATTTTTGTTAGTGAACCTGATACAGACAAGTACTGAGGACACACTGTTGGCACAGATTGTAAAGTTCATTTTAACCACTCATTGAGCAGACATATTTTCTAGAAAAGGTACAGGCAGAAGCATGTTGTTAGTCTGCATGTGAAATGGCTGAAATTGTTGGTTGTTTTCAATCCTTGCTTCTAGGACATAGTAATTTAGAAAAAGAATACTGAAGCTGAAAACCTTAAAAGTGTAAAGAGCCTGGGGCTTTGTGCCTGCATTTTAACTTTGCTATAGGCAGAATTTTAGAGGAAATTGCTAAGGGCTATTGGCCGTGTAAGTTTGCAGAGAGAGAGTGAAAGCAGGAAAGTGAGAAAAAGTGCAGTCAACCATGTACCCTTCCCCAACAGGAGAATTTTTGGGGTCAATTTCTGAAGCAAAAGGTAAATTCTAAAAGTAGTCTAGTTATTCTTAAGTGACTCAGTACAGTGAGTGGCTGTCCCAGCAGCATCTATCTTTGCTAATTTAATCAAAATCTACACAGAAAGGAGTTTCTCTATTGACTGGTAACTCAAGACACTTTTTTTTTAATGACTTTCAGCCATTTTCACCTTTATGTTTTCTTACTTTCTGCTTATGGTTTTAATGTGAAAGATCAGTCCTGTGAGAGGATGCTTATTTGAGAATAGTAGTAAGATAATGAAAGAGGCCATTTGTCACATCTCTTATTGCATGGTTGCTGCTTCCCTTGGTGTGTTTTCCTAGGGAGCAGACAGGCTGGCCTTCTTTCATGCTGTTCCAGCTCTGTTCATGCTGCAGGTGACAGGCCTGTCATACATCATCAAGAAGCAGAACAACCCCTTGCTGCTGCTGGAAGTCATGCCCAAGCCTGAGCAGTGCATCACACCATGAGTTGCTTGTGTGCAGGGACTTGCAGCAGTAGCACTGTCAGAGCTGGCAATGGGTCTGTGGAGTGAGTTCTTGAAACCTGATGACTCTGGCTGTGATATTGCCCCAGATATTCTGTTTCCTCCCGAAAACTGTAGGTCATCTTGACAGTGGAGCCTAAATACAGTTGCTTTTCATGACACCAGATGAAGGAGTGTTGTTGGATGGCAAAATAAGTGCAAGACAAAGGAAGGTCAAAGACAAGCTTTGCATTGCATTATTTACATCAGTGCTGGGAAAAAAGCCTTGTGGGTTGAGAAGGGGCAAGTGGAGATTAAAGGTGTGCATTGAAGCTTCTTGAAATCAATGAGTTGGATTCCATTGACTTCTGTGAGCTCCAGATCAGATTTGAACAACCATCACACAGCCATTTTGCTTGTGTGGATTCTCTTTTTCTTTTAAAAAACCCCACCGTGTCAAACACAGCACTTCTGGAAGAAATCAGAGATTTTACCATTCTTCTCCACACTTACTTCCTGTATAGTGGCTTTTTTTTTTTTGATTTCTCCTCTTGCTTACGGATTTTTCTCAAGCTATTCAAAAGAATACAGATTTCATCACAAGGTTTTGTCAGTTGGAAAAAATAACAGGGACCCAAAAGCAGAAAGATTTATTTTGTGAAATATAGTCATCTAATTAAGTGAGTGATGGAACAGAAATATACAGAGTTATCTTGGGAATATATCATTATAAATACTGAAGACTTGAGCATGGGTATCTTCATTTCTCTATAGGTTCCCTATAGCGTAACTGTGCACTATCTGGTGCCAGTGCTGCTTAGCCATAAACCCTCTCTTCTTAGCTGGAAGGGTTCATACCAGAATGAGGGATGAGTACAACACCTGGGCACGAACAGGAAATGTGCTCGCTGGAGGTGCTGAACTTTTGACAGTAAATGAAATCAAATTCTCTTTCTACACATGGGTAGCAGAAAAAAAATAACAACAAGACGACCAACTCCTTGCTGTTAGACAGAAATTGTCATAATGAAATTTTGAAGTGTTTTAAAAAGAAATCAGATTTATCCACTGGGAAGCCAATGCAGAAAGAGACAATACAACTGTCAATGTCGTCAATGACAGTAAATGATCTGACTCAGTGGGTCTGAGATTATAACTCCAATCTCCCCAGTTGTAGGGCAGAAACCTTTCGGGCACTCTGTAGTGAAAATGAAACAATAGACAGCGATCATGTGGAGACAGAGAAATTATTTCTTGGTGTCTCAGGATTGCTTACATCTATATGTGTATGTATGTGTGTGTATATATATATATTTATATATATATATATAAAAGCTATTACCTAGGACTAACACTGAACAAATAATCTTCAGACACATATTTTCCATTATCACCATTCTTGGCTAGAAATGTCTTTATGTGAGCTGCAGTGCTGTGCTCATGAAAGGTCCGGGGCCACATCCCACTGAAGTCGGTAAGATTTTTGGAATTGACTATGCTGGTGCCTGCCTGATTAATTTAGCTAAAGACATGAGATACTGTCTGAAAAATCATAAGGAAACCGCATTCCTTTCTCGCTTTACAACCAGAGACTACCAGTTGGTGTCTCCAACACAGAAGATGCTGAGAGAAGGTACTGTATGTAAATGCACACAAGGTGTCTTTCCTTTTCCTGAATAGGTGCATGTGGAAAAAGTAGCAGTAGCCAATGGGTTAATGAATCATAAACTAATTCTTGACACCTCCACTGACAGAACAAATGAAGATTAAGTTCCTTTGGAGAATCATGATTTTCATTAAATTTATGAACTTCAGGACCAATAAATTCTAATCTCTAATGTCTCTACATTATTCCAAAGCTTCTTGATGGGATAGAGCTCTTATAGGCAGGCAATGAAGTGATTAGACAAATTGGGAATAGGACAATGATCTCCTGCACACCAGCTACAGCAGGGCTCTTGTGGACTGGGTTATCCTCTTGATGCACAAAAAGGGTCAGCAGCAGGTAAATTAAATGATGGGCTGGCAGAGGAGTTAATAACTATAACTCCCAGCTCAGATGCACAGTCCTCTAAAGGAGCAGTCTGGTGCATTCATTAGTTACTTGACTTCCTTCCAAAATCCTCAGCAGAGACAGTGTCACCACCACACAGTCAAAAGAAGGGCAAAAGGGTGAGATGGGAGATTAGTGTAGCTCACTTCAGCAGTTGCATTTCACTGATGGCGAAAAAGATTCTGACAAATAATATTTAACTGCAAGCCTCTCTGGCCTTTTAGAGTTGAATCCAGGCATTGCTGTCTGCAACAGTTCAGGAAGCCCCCTCATCTCCTAAAAGCCGTGCTGTGGGCAGCTCCCTGTGCAGAGCCTGTCTCAGAATGGGACTATAAAAGGTTGTTTGCAAAGCTTCCCTGAAAACTGAAGGCAAAGGACATACAAATGAAGACAAACAATCCATTGTTATGCTGATCTGGGTGAAATGTAAGCTAACTACTCATATCAACCTTCTCATTCTCTACAATCAGTTTCTACAAAAAATGACTCCTGAAACACTGGCTTTTTTTTTTTCTTCTTTCTGCCTTGCTTTTACCTCAACAAAAATAAAGGATCAGTTTACTTGCTTTTAGTGTGTATTCACTTGCGCACTTTAATAGCTCGATCCTGCCTCCATTGAAGCCAGTGAGAGACTTTGTTTACAACCCAAAACTCTTGGACTGATAGCCATAACATTTAATCATTTCTTCTGTCCATGGTCTTCCGCAGAACTACATTTTTAGGGATCTCCCTCAAAGCCCTTTGGACTAGCTTAGCAAAGAGACATGCACAAACCTCAGCTAAGCCCGAGTGACTGGAGAATTGGTGACCACAGACAAGTGACAGAATGCACAAACCACACTGCAAATGCAAAGGAAGATAACTCTGCAACCGGTGGTACACGAGGCACTTGGAAATGGAGACACACTTTCTACTCCAGAGCCCTAGGTGTGTCTGTTAGAGAACAAAGAGTCCTCAGATGATCTGAGGTGATGAGAAAGTTTCCATTAAAAAGCAACTGGGGAAAACAATGTATAACCCAGCAGAAAGTGTGACAGCAGCAAAGACAGCATCACGCTATGTGGCAACCTGCCACATTTAGGATGTTAAGCCCCAAACACACTGTAAGCCTTATCTTGAACACAGCAACACATTGAAGTAGCATGTCTGCTATTTGGCAGGGATATGAGAGTCTTTCTGTTCCCTTTATACTTGCATAGCTTTTGAAGCAGCAAAGTAATGTGAATTTGCTTGGGCGTTGCTGATTCAGAAAGAAAACCATTCTGCATCAAATAAGGCTTCCTGCAACACCTTGGATTTTCTCTAGCGGTGCCTCATTTAATCACTGCCCAAGGGCAACTTCAATTGCTTCAAGAGGGAATTGCCTGCTGGATCAAAGCAGTGGTCCACCTAATCCTGTGTCCTGTCTCTAATGGTGACTGGCTGCTTCAGAGAAAAGAGGGGAGAAACTCTTCAATAAGCAGTTACAGGAATACTTTAACCAGTGAGCTGATAAGATCACAGCCAGAGGTTCTATGACTGCCAGTGAGGTGAAAATAATTACAATTAAAAAGACATCGGGATTATCAACGGTGAATGGAAGAACCTTAACTTACAGATAGTATGAGAGAGAGGATATAGGAGGAAAGAGCAATACTGGAGAAACAAATGGGGAGAGATGTGCTACCAGGGGCCATTTTTGTATGTGAATACTCCCTTTAGTGTTGTTATCAGGACAACAGACACTAAACCATCTGCAGAACATGCAGAAATCAAATAACATTCACAGCTCAATTGAGGCTGTGTCTGTAGCAGTTGACTTCTACCAAATAGTGGAAAATAACAGCACTGGAGCATACTGGTATATATTTTCCTTCTCTTCTTTTTCCTTTGCCTGTGTAGATTGTTATTGCAGGTAAATTAATTTCACCGAGGTGAGTATCACTATCTAGAGATGGAGAGATCAAGGCACTGCACTATGCTGGAATTACTGGAGAGGATCAGCTGACAACCAAGGAGATGAGTTTATCTTTGTAGATAAACAATACACAACAGTGCTTGACAAACCTGATTGCCTTCCACAACAAAGTAACCTGCTTGGTTCATGTGGAGTAAGTGGTCGACATTGTCTACGTGGATTTCTCCAAGGCTTTTGATGCGGTTTCCCACAGTTTCCTCCTAGAGAAACTGATGCATTATGTTCTAGAAAAGCGGTCTGTGCAGTGGGTGGGGAACTGGCTGACAGGCTGCACCCAGAGGGTGGTAGTAAATCACTCCTTTTCAAACTGGCAACCTGTCACAAGTGGGTCCCCAACGCTGTTCAATATCTTCATAAGTGATCTGGATGATGAGATCAAGTGTACCTTGATGAAACTTGTCGATAATACCAAACTGAGTGGGGAAGTGGGCACTACAGAAGGTAGAGCCACCCTTCAGAAAGACCTGGACAGGCTGGAAGGATGGGCTAACAAGAAACTTATGAAGTTTCAAATGTATGGTCTTGACAAATGTAAGGTCTCGCACCTGGGGAAGCATCATCCAGGAGTGCAGCACAGGCTGGGATCTACCTGGCTGGGAAGTGTCTCTGTGGAAACTGATCTGGGGGTCCTAGTGGACAACAAACTCCATATGACTGAACAGTGTGCTGCTGCAGCAAAGAAAGCCAACAGGATGCTGGGTTACATCAACAAGAGCATCACCAGCAAAGATAAAGAAGTTGTTATNTCACTCTGCTCAGTGCTTGTCAGGCCACACCTGGAATAGGTGTTCAGTTTTGGTCTCCACTGTACAAAAAAGATGTGGACAGGCTGGAGAGGGTCCAGAGAAGGGCCACAAACATGATCAAAGGACTGGAATCCCTGCCATACGAGGAAACGGTGAGTGAATAGGGTTTGTTCAGCCTTGAGAAAAGAAGGCTTAGGGGACACCTTATCACCACGTTCCAGTATTTAACAGGTGGCTACAAAGCAGTTGGAGACTCTCTTTTCACAAGGAATCACATGGAAAAGATCATCGGTAATTGGTACAAGTCAATCCTGGGGAGATTCTGACTGGACACAAGAGGACAATTTAGCACAATGAGAACAATCAGCCATTAGAATAATCTCCTCAGGGAAGTGGTGGATTCCCCAACACTGGACACGTATTAAGATTTGGCTGGATAGGGTGTTGGGCAATCTTGTCTAGACCGTGTTTTTGCCATGAAAGTTTGGACCAGTTGATCCTTGAAGTCCTTTCCAGCCTGGCATTCTATGATTGTATGATTCTAATACAAATTAGGAGACCTGCAAATGTCTGCATTTTGTTTGGATTGCTCCTGACCCTATCATCTGTGACTAGCACACGTTGAAGACTGGGGGCAAACTTGGTTTTTGTGAGAAGCTCATGGATCAATGCACAACGTGGATCAGCTTTTCAGTTCTCACATGGCAGATGAGATCTGATGCATCTTGCCCTATCTAGGACCATGGCAGTCTCCTTCCTTTTCTACCATGTTGGTGCACAGTTGAAACATGCTCCCCAAAAGCAGTATTTTTCCTTTTTGAATCTTCAGATCAACACCAGCTGAATTTTTGATGACTCTTCCCATATAACATGAAAGTCTAAGAATAGTTTTCAGTGGTGACCAGCGACAGGACACAGGGCAATAGGCACAAACTGAAGCAGAGGAAGTTCCAGCTGAACATGAGGAAGAACTTCTTCACTTTGAGGGTGACAGAGCACTGGAGCAGGCTGCCCAGAGTGCTTGTGGAGTCTCCTTCTCTGGAGATATTCAAAACCCTCCGGGATGCAGTCCTGTGCAGCCTGCTTTAGGTGACCCTGCTTTGGCAAAGAGGTTGGACTAGACGGTCTCCAGGGGTCCCTTCCAACCCGTATCATTCTGTGATTCCGTGGTCTGTAAAAACACTAGATAATTAGGCATGCCATTTTTAGGTCTGTTATCTTTTTTATAATGGGAATGCTAAATCTACATGTACTTTAAAGTGGACTTGACAGGATTCATGTTTACTTCTGAATTTATTTTTTGTCTATATTACGAGCTACCCTTAAGCTATTTTGGCAGAAAACACTGTGCCTGTATAATGTTAAGCTCATATGGCTGGAAGGCACCTCAGAGATCATCTATTTCCTCCCTATACCTACGGTGTTGGTACCAGCTGTGTCTTAAAACCTTCAATAACGAGCACTCCCTGGCCTTCCCTGGGAAGTCCATTTGGCAGCGCAGTCCCTACATATATAAACATTTCCCTAACACTTGAAATCCCACCAATGTCCCTATGCCTAATGGTTTCTCTTGGCTAGACACCACTGAAGACACAGGGACGTAGATGGAATTAGGTTGTCTGGAGACAGCTCTGTACAGCCAGAATTGTCTTATAAAATAGCTGGAAAATTCAAATAGATTGATGGACTTTTAAATGGTAATTTACATGCATAAAGACTATGCTGTCTGGACACAGAGGACATAAGTCCAGATTCAATATCTTGTGAACTCTGGGAGCAGTTCAAATTACATCTGATATGACCACATGACAATATTTGGAGAATTCTATATGGAGGTCAATATCCGAGCAGCTCTGGCTCAACACATACTTAAAATAAAGTACATTTTAAAGTGATTATTTGCCCTACAATGAACATTTGCTTCAGGTAGACAAAACTGCCCTGAAATTCTGCCGTTCTCTATGTAGATTCACATTTTCTGCTTGCCATTTGATAATTTTCTCCACTGGTGCTCAATGCTCCTAGATAAGCTGGTTTCATAAAGATGTGGGAAATACTGTACCCATACTTTCTTCTTGGCCTTTCAAGAAAGTGTATTAGCATCTCTGGGAATTCTCTGTGCTACTGGTAGTGAAGAGTCAGATGTCCAGACCACAGCTGCAGTCCCAAGGAACATCTCAGAAGCTGGCTTGGAGATGCAAGGCATCTCCTTCGATACATGGTCAGTTAGTGTTACTGGAGAGGGAAAACCGGAGAGAAGTACGTGGTTCAGTTGTGTCCCCTGCCCTTCAGAAAAAACTCTTTGTATATTCATTTCAGCCCAGCCCCATTTCTTTTCCTCTAAGACAGAAGAGTCACATGCATTTCAGGCTTCTGCCACAAATTGAATTTGGGAAAGGTTTTTCAGACCAAATAACCACTACACTTGAAAAGTTTAAGGAAAGCATCAGAATATGTGGCTGTTTCTAATCGAAGGTTTTCATGCTGTTTAAGTCAGTGGTACTCAAACATGCCATTAAATAAATAAAGGTCCCACCACACTCCCCTTTTATTTTGTAAGCCCTAAATCTAACTGCCTCATTTCCAATCTGACTGGGAACCTTTCAAACGCACCTACAGCAGTCACTACATCATTTGTTAGCATTATTAAAAGAATCTTCTCAAAATAGAAAAGCAAGCAATGGAGCATCGTGTTTCATAGAACTGATCTTTATCTCGGAGATTTTACAACCCAATTTCCTTCATGCATTCTCTGCTCCACTGGGGCCTTTTATGTGAGGCATTCACTAGAATAACAGTGCATTTCCATTTGTATCTCTTTTGTTGCACATAAAAGCTCAATTAGTATTCCAATTCACTGTCAGCCTGTACCTATTTAATGAACTTTTATCCACTTCCATGTTCCTTAAGTTTAATTAACTAAAACGGAGCTAGTAGCTTAGCATTTATTAAATGCTTTTGGAATGAAAATATTCTTTCCTTGGAAGTTTTTATCAAAAGTCAGTAAGCAAAAAACCTCTGAGTCTAGTCTGAATATTCTAGTGCTTTATTGTTGCTTTGCAGTTTAGTGTAGGACCCAGCAAAGCATTATGCCATAGTTTTAAGTTGTTCTGAAACTAGATTTTAATCCATATATTATTTCTGTTGGTGTTGAATCCCAAGGAGAATTCCTTTTAAAGATCTCAACTATTTAACAGGAATGATAATAGAAAAAAATGATTCAGATAAATCAGTGAGGAATTTGATGGAACCTTCTCTAAATGCAGTGACTGAATCTTAACTTCACTATTTCGCCTTTGAACTCAGGAAAGAAGATGGACATCCAAATACATATTTTTTACTCTCGGTCTATGCACAACTTTATGTTCACAAAGGGACATTTCTAAATTTTTCTGGAAGCATCTTGTGAGAAGGATTTCAGTGTGATATGCTTTTCTGAACATTTTGCTGAGGTCTCTGGATCTGCATGCTGCTTCAGCCTTCCATGGACTTTTGCAAAGTTCAAGCTGGTATGTGGAGACCTCAGGTGAGATACTATTTCTCTTTAGGCTCACTTCTGTCTCTTACAGTGCTGTATTTTGACTGACACTGGTCTCTACTTTTTAGATGAATGAGTTTATCTTTTACTGTGATCTTCCTTAAGGACCTCTTAAGACTGAACTGTATGCCCACTTCTGGGGATTCACAACATTTGCCCTTAAGTGCCCTAGACAATTTGAGTGCCTAGTCCAAAAGGCTAGTTTCCATTAGCTCCCTGTACAATTGCTACATAGAAAGAAATTCCTTCAGAGAGTTATTCAGAGGAGCAGCCTAGCTTAGACACTGTGACTTTCCTCCTGGAAGAGGAAGCATCTCTCTATGGTTGATATATGATGGCTTGTCCACCTAATTACAAAGGCAGGCTCTGTGTCTAGGTAGGTAGTTTGCATAAGACGAATTGCACCTCATAAGGATCAGGACAGGAATAAAAGGGCAGCTATCAGAGTTTTTTGTGAGACATTGATAGAGGTGTTTGACCAACTGCTAATGATGAGGGAATGGGACTGATGGGAGTGGCAGAAAAGCACAGATGTTATGTTGACACTGTTATATGGCAACAATTGTCCACTTTGCTTCGTATTTCCTCTTTGGCATCTTACATTTGCAACATGAGGTATCCCACGGCTTTCTGTTCTTACTGCTTTAAATTAATTTATTACGGTATAAGCCCATAAATGAATGTAAAACAGGATTTGAGCCACATGAATAAAGATTTTTTTTGAATATGCTCCTGTTTTTTTGATCTTTTCTTTCATCACTCACATACTCTATTTCTTCCCTTTCTAACAAACAAAACAATAAGCTAGTCATAAGAGATGCCCAATCACTATTATCGTGAGGAAAGGAAATGATGATACATCTATTGGGTTCACTGTCTGGAACCTGTGGGATGTGCACTGGAAGGAGGATTTGCTGCCTGCTGTGTGCGTGGTTCCTCCCCCAGTGGCAGGTGCAATTAGTCAGTGGTTCTCTTCTGTAGGTGGGTTGGGATTTTCGAAGATGCTCAGTGCAGTCTAGGTGCCTAAAACTTCCATCAGTTTCCAGTCCTGTAAATAAATATGTAAGTCGTTTTTAAATTTATTTGTTTTAAAAGCATATGACACGGTGCTTGTGTTCTTTTCCCCTGAAGCACCTCTGCAGCCAGCATGTTGCAGCAAAACCTGAGAAAAAAGAAGGAAGATATTTACACCTCTGACAGTGAAAAAGAAGATGCTTTTTGCTGTGATTTATAGAAACCAACATTAATCTCTATTGCTTTATACTATAGTCACAATAAACAGCTTTGGAGATTGATTAAAGACTCAGGCTGCAGCTTTCGCTCAATTTCAACAGCTCTTTTTGCTCTATAAACTCAAAAGCAATAGAGATTATGCCTTAAACAAAGCCCATGATATCCATCTCTAGGAGCATTTACTATTTTCAGTGCTTTGCATTAGAAGTTATACATGTGTATGTGTGCATGTGTGATTCCAGGCTTTTATTACAGAGCCTCTTCCAGAACAAATGGAACAACAAAATCAGATAAATACACAGTTCTGGACCTCTCTTCTTTCCTTCTCCTTCCCTGTTCCTTTTCCCCAAACGTGATTGCTGATAACAGACATATCACGCATTACAGGTGCTTCTTAAAATCCCACATGAAAGAAAAAACAGCTCTCTCCAGACTCAGCAATATTTTCTTCAACTGCAAAGGCTGCAGAGAATGGTTTTGTTACTGTGGTATTGATTATGCCAACATCGCTAATTACATTATCATTTTTAGAAGTTTTTGCCTCCATGTCCTTCTTCTGTTCTCTATTACTGACTCCATCCTTCACCTCCCTCTTCTTCTCTGTCTTTAGCCCCTTCTAAAAAGGCATTTCTCTACTCATTTTGCGAATTAACTCACCTTTTGTTTCTATTGTCTTCAGCCATGCCACCTGCTCCTGACCCCCTGCTCTCCATTCAGTCCCACATCTGCCCTGCATTCTTGTCTTCTCCTGGCCAAACTGAATCTCTTTTTGGACTTCAGCACTTTGTTCTTTTTTGTTATCACAGTCGCTGGCTTCCAGGTTTCTCTGGCTCTCCCTGGGAAAGGTCTGCAGCTTTGGTCCTAGCTTTTTATCTCCTATTCAGACCTCTTCAGAATCTCACTCCACAGTTCTCCAGTGTGATCTTGTCTTACGCCCCTGGATAACTATAATCCCTTCTTTCTGACCTTTCACCTGCAGTTTTTTTGATCCTATTAATGAATAGTTAAAATGAAGAAAATGCACTTCTTGGTTGCAATATTAATCTATTTACATCCTCCTCTGCCTACCTGTCGGGCTCCTAACAACTCATCACATCATTGTCTATGTCTCTGTCCCAGTTTCAGGAAGGTGTTAAATGACTCTGCACTACTGCTTCAGAAGTTTGTGCCTGTGTTCATCTGACAAGGTGCTCCCATCTCAATCATGACTGCTATGCTAAGCTTCCTACAATCCCACAAGCCTCTTCAAACATCCCTAGAACCCCTCAGATGGACATCCCTCTTCCTGACCTGATATATGACTAGCATCCATTTAATTTCTTCCCTTGAAATCTGCTTCCATCTTTTACCTGCTCAAAATCTGCAAAGCTAGTTACAGAAATTCAAGCCTAGGCTACACAACAGCCCTTACTGAACAACTGTTAAAACATTTGTTACCTTTCTGCTGTGCTATTAGTCACTGATTATGTGGCATTGACTACCTTGCAAACTCTTAAGGGTTGATTATGGCTATCTGGACTTGCCTAGGATAGATTTCACTACTATTAAAAATAATGGAAAAAGGCAGGACAAAATAGAATGAATATAATTCAAAGTTGAAGCAAAGGAAATATAGTTTTTTTTTCAAAACCAGCTGTAATGTTTGAAGAACTAAGAGCTTTTACTTCATTTCTGGACCTTATCTCCCTGAAAGAATGAGTGAAAATTTAATGCTTAAATATTCTTGACTGTCAGAGAAGTTGGTGGCAAATTTGACAAGTTCTAGGTTAGGACCACTCTGTAGAGAAGATCACTAATAAGCAAAAGATAAATCTGAATTTTGTATCTTGGAACTTCTCTACCTAGTCTTTTTAAATGGAAGCTGTTGGAGTCAGAAAATTTACAGTTCTAGTGCAAGAAAGTTCAGCATAGTGCTTGGATATCCCTTGAGCAGGAGTAAATTGAAAACATCTACTGACTTCTTGAATTGACTTTTGTATAAAGCATCTACTGCTGTTATTCTTTGCCCACCTTCTTTCTGAAGGACAGTATAGGGCAGAAAAATCTTTTCTGTTATGTGTCTGCTGACCAACTTCTCTCTTAGAAATATGGCACAGGCAGGCTGATGGAAGTCTTTGAGAAACTGCACTAACTCTTCTGATGCATAATACAAACCCACAAAAGAATAGTTGTATCACCACTATTGACATAGAATCACAGCTTCGTAGAATCATAGGTTGGAAAAACCTCTAAGATCACCAAGTCCAACTGTCAACCTAACACCACCATGCCTACTAAACCATGCCCCTACACCGAAGTGCCACATCTACATGTTTTTTAAACACCTCCAGGGATGGTGACTCAACCACCTCCATGGGAAGCCTATTCCAGTGTCTGACCGCTCTTTCAGTAAAGAACTTTTTATAGGCATGGTGTTTTGATATTTTTTCTATACAATGTGTACTGATGTAACCTACACCAGAAAAGCTACTTCAGTCTTGGGACTGTCCACTCTGAATCTTTAGAAAACTCACAGAAAAGAAGGGGCAATACAGCAGGAGTAATGCTGCAAAAATCTGGCAAGTGTTTCAGGACCTGGCCCTGAACGAATGGAAGGTGTTAGATGGCTGGAATACAGATAACTTTGTCTTTTGATAGAATTACTTGATAAATAAGAACAATATATGAATGGATACTTCAGCTATCAGCATGCGTTGAAGCAGAGGTCTCCAGAAGCCTATCGTGCTTGTCTGTACCCAAGCTAGGAGGAGTCCATTAACTTCTGCTACTTGTAGGATCCCTAGAGCTGGAAGCTAGCAAAAAGCGTGATCATGCCTATGAGACTCCTGTATTACATAAAGGTAGTCAAGGACTAGGATGTTTCTATCTTTTAAATATAAAAATACTCATAACTGATAATAAGAAAAAGCCCGTTCCAATCAGGCAGTTGTGAGATACAAAGACGTACAACAGTTAGAGCTAGCAGGAGGTGGCATTTCCAATACTGTACTTTGTGGGTGCATATTGGAAGAAAGCCTTTTCCATTGCACCATTCAAAGTAATCTGTTCTATTAGATGTGATCTGTGTTCTTGGATGTGAGCAAGAACACAACATTCTGCAGAAAGACAATACGTGATTAAAAAAAATGCAGGCATGAACTGCCTCCTTCCCAGAACAAATAAAGACAAAGGAAGCCGAAGGCAGTTTGTATACGAGCTTTCCAGGGACCTGAGCAACAGCTTGCACGGATGAGTACAGTGCCTGTGTCCTGCTCATACCTGCAAAAGGACATTTGTTAATTAAATAAACCCCCATTGCACAGAGCTCTGTTTGATTATTATCAATGTGCTAATTTTGTCATTAGGAAAAATAAACAGCACATCTTTGCCACCTGCCAGATTTTGCATGCTCAGACTGGTCTTTTCTAACTGCACTGGCTGCCTGGCAGGTGGGCTCCCACTTGGCTCTTCCTTCTGCAGCTTGGTCTGCTCCAAAAGCAAATCAGGGTCACACAGCTGCAGCAAATTGAGTTACAGTTATCCAATAAAGCCCTAGTTAAAGGGTAACAATCTAGAAAGATGCTGGCGAGGTTGATGAATTTGGATGAACTTGCATGTGTGGGGAAGAGCATGGAAGATTTCCAGGTTTTGCAGTTTATTTACAATGCAAGAGTAAGGACCAGATTCGTCAGCTGGGATAAATCTATCCACCTTTATTATTTCAGAACAGACATCCCTCAGAAATTTCAGCCCTGCCACAAAATGAAGTGTATCTCAGTAGATAAAACTCAAGCTTAGATCTCCAGAGATCGGGTTTGTTTCTGGATCTAGCACTGACCTGTTGTGTGGTCCCAGCCAGGCCAGTGCTTGTTTATACTTTGTGCTGAGGCAGTGTGGTGCTGAGGCTCAGGGCCCATTTGGCGAGGCACCATATAAGCGACTGATGAACTGACTCCCCTGCCCAGCCGTGCAGAGGGAAAATGAACTAGCAGTGATCTCTGTGCTGCTGTGCTTTGCAAGCTCTGTGAATCAGGCTTTGTCTGATGCAGGAAGCCTGGCTGTGCTACTTGTGGTGTAGTACATGCTGTCCTACACCTGATCTGGATTATCCTCCGGCACTAGACACCTGGTTTTCGAGGCAGCTGCCTCCTTCCTATTGAGTGTACCACTTGGAGTCACGTGAAGGGCTAAAGTAACATATTCCAAGTAGGCACCCAAAGTAATATGTTTCTCCCCCTGGTGAATGCAAATAATTAACACTAATTAGAGCTATGCACATGCATTAAGAGCAGACTCCAGTGCTCTGGGGAAATTTTATTTTCAATTAAGTGACAAAAATACTTTAAAGGCTGATAGCTCTGAAAGCAAAGGACACTTCTGTGCCAGGAAACCTGAGTTTGTTTTAACCAAGTCTGCTCAGAAATTAAACGCAAGAGCATCATATCTAGACGGTGTTGCCCGCTGAGCCAGATCTTTCAACAGCATTAATTAGCCTTTGTGCAGCTTATAGCTAGGTTGTATTTTTAGACATCTGATACTTCTGCATGTTATTGCACTGTACCATGAAGATGTGCTGAATCACTCACTGAGAGTTTGGAAATCCCTCAGTACTTGGTAGTGCCATGAAGCTATGGCCAAGGACATCAATGGTTTCAATGTATGACAAAATGCAGGGAGATGGACTCTTCCAGGTACAGAAACTGAGTTGTATTACACTTGTGTTCGTAGAAGCTCTCCCTAGCAGGGCAGTATAAAATTCATATATTAATTGCCACACCTCAGACTCACATTAAATTAAATTTTTTTTCATTGGAAAGTCCTGCAGTTAGAAATTAGAAATGCCAGATCACAGCAGCCTTGTTACCTGAACTCAGCTCCCGGTGCTTTTGTATTTTGGTAGGCTCTTCTTGTCCATAGTCACATTCTTCTATTTCTCTGAGCACCTGAGTGATTGGCAAGCAGGATGGATGAGGCTCGGAGGATATGCAGATGTTTGATATTTCTTATTAGCTTTGTCAGTCAGCTTGTGGCCCTATGCATTATTTACTACGGCTTCACTGAAGCTCTTAAGGTAGAATCTGCCTCTCCTTTATGGACTCTTTCGTGATGCTCTCGCTGTGCAAGCTTCCTGCTAGACAGCCTGGTGTTCCCAAGACTGTGATGAGGTATTTAGATTCTTTCTTTATAATGTATCCTGAACATGATTTATCTTCCTCGTAAAGCACTTTGAGATTGTGTTGCTCAGTGGCATGACTTGGCTGTAGCCCATTTCAGCAGAGTCCCTGCCACCCCACGTCCCGTTGCCAGTGCCAGTGAACAGGCACTGTATATTGGCTATATTGTATATTGTATATAGTGGCTGGTGACAAGTGGTGTCCCTCAGGGGTCAGTACTGGGCCCAGTCTTGTTTAACTTCTTCATCAACGACCTGGATGAAGAGTTAGAATGTACCCTCAGCAAGTTTGCTGATGACACCAAACTGGGAGG
>Ga0065711_1002270_pt1 | contig 35118 bp, 18 predicted proteins | sample Hoacrofraction12_FD_59098 | JGI IMG/M metagenome (GOLD analysis project Ga0065711, IMG submission 59098) | Hoatzin crop microbial communities from Cojedes, Venezuela - Epithelial fraction 12 v2 (version 2) | ecosystem: Host-associated > Birds > Digestive system > Esophagus > Crop | place... | reverse complement strand
TACTCGGCATTGGTGAGGCTGCACCTCGAGTACTGTGTTCAGTTTTGGGTCCCTCACTACAAGAAGGACATTGAATTGCTGGAGCGTGTCCAGAGAAGGACAGTGAGGCTGGGGAAGGGTCTGGAGAAGAAGTCTTATGAGAGGCAGCTGAGGGAACTGGGGTTGTTTAGTATGGAGAAGAAGAGGCTGAGAGGAGACCTTATTGCTCTCTACAGCTGCCTGAAAGGAGATTGTATTGAGGTGCGTTTTTGTCTCTTTTCCTAAGTAACTAGTGATAGGACAAGAGGAAATGGCCTCAAGTTGCATCAGGTGAGGTTTAGATAGTGTATTAGGAAAAATTTCTTTACTGAAATAGTTGTAAAGCACTGGAATAGGCTGCCCAGGAAAGTGGTGGAGTCATCATCCCTGGAGGTGTTCAAAAAATGTGCAGATGTGGCACTTCAGGACATGGCTTAGCAGGCATGGTGGTGTTGGGTTGATGGCTGGACTTCGTGATCTTAGAGGTCTTTTGCAACCTTCATGATTCCATGATTCTAAGAAGTCCTAACATAGCTTCTTTTGAAATCTCTCTGCCACCAAGGCTTTGACCATTATTTGTCTGAGGGAATGTGAAGAACAAACTGATTTAATTCTTACAGCAACAGTCACAGAAGTGTGTTACGCTGTTAGGACCATAACCCTCTGAACTCCACATGGAGGAGAGGGACATTCAATAACGTTCCCAAATGGCCCATTTTCTGTTCATTGTTAAATCCTTTGGCTTGTCCCTTTCCCCTTTCAAAATCTGGCAGAGCTGAGTGGTGCTTGCTGTCTTTGCTTGGCCTGGTCCTGTGTTCAACTAACTTCTTAGATGTGTCCTCTATCAAAGCCAAGGTCTGTTTCCAAGTGCACAATGAAGAATTATGCTGTAGCTCAGAAAGTCAGAATGCAAACTGCAGGGGACAACACTACCTTGCAGATTATGTATTCAGCAAGTATACGGTCCTTCTCCATCACCGCAGAGCATTACTATTCTAGAGCATTACTACTGGACTTCTGTAAAAGCAGTGATTTCTTTCCACTGGAAAACATTTCATTTTTGGAAAACTTTGCCACTGCATTGTTTTCTGATTCTGCATTTTCAAATACCAAATTCTTTAATTTGAAAGCACATGGCAAGGTCTAATTATTATTCCTAAATCCTGCTAAGACAGCATGAGGCGGGTGTTTAACTGGGCTTCCTCACTGTGGAGAAAAGTCACGATCAGCAGGTCCTTCTTTGACTGTTGTCTAGGTCACGTGAATGCTACTACCACACAAATAATCAAAGAAACAAACATATAAATAAACCCATACTTGCAAAGTCTAAGGAAATAATCTAATATTTGCATTGTGGATTCACATGAGAAGATTCCAGAATTCATAACTACAGTCATCCACAATTTTTATTATTGCTTTTATACACAGAATGCAATTCTTCAATAGAGAAAAAGGAAGAACAATTTGCAAACCATTTTTAAAATAAATATATTTGGTACTGGAAATTAAGATCTGCCAAATATTGCTAAATAATCCACCATATAAGTTGTCTTTTCAACATTTCTCTTCGCTTCTGCCAATATATGTCCCCCAACCAAAACTCCTGCATGGGGTTATGCCTTGATTTTCATCATCCATGTCAAGAGATGACACAACAGCTGTATAAAACTTTGCAATGCATTTTGCTTCTAGGAAAAGCTTTCAGGAAAGCAGACATGCTCACTCCATGCACGTTTAAAACTCAGCAGATGTATCATGATGAGTTGCCTTGGTTCGGCTCCAGAATTGCAAATTATAGCCATCAGCACACCTCCTGCCAAGAACAAAGAATGAAGCCCTGTTTAGTCCGATCATCTGCTTTAGTTGCAGTCACGATTTTGTGTCCATCACAGAAATATTTTCTTCTAAATGTATGGTACTAACATTTGTTAGTATAACTATTTTGAAAACACGAAGTAGTTGTTTTGTTCCCCTTCAGGGCTTCTGTGTCTCCCCAAATAAGACCATGCAGGTTATTAAAGCTGATTGGAACTGATGAAACAGCATTTCACTGTAAAAGGCTGACTGCTGAGCCCAAAGGGTTTCACTGGAAATATTTGGGCTTGTGCAGCCTCTACGAAATCCAAGAGATGTCTCAAATGTGACTAAACAGGGATTCCTGGCAGGACTAATTCCAGAATTGGGGATGAGGGGAACGCAGCAGTTCATAGTCCAGAGTGATTTTGCCTCATGGTTTGTTTGTTTTTTTTTTTTTCAATTGTGAAGTAATTTATTTTCAGTCCAATTTGCGTTTAAATCAAAGTTTTTTTAAAGGCACAGAATGAGAGAATCTGATCAGGGGAACATGTTGATTTTTTACAAGTTCCGGTACTTATTCAATATTACTGTAGAGAGAATTTCCTACTAGAACCCTCTTGAGCAGAAAAGATTCTGAAAGTCATCTCCAGATCACACTCTTTCATTTTCTTCTTTTGTCTTCTTCCTGGAATATAGCTAGGTCAGTTTTGGAGAGATGTCATATTAGAGGAATATATTCTTGTTGTCCCAATGTGGGAAATGCTTCTGAAAGACAGTGGTTTCGTTACATTGTTCGCCATTTGAACTAAAGTCTGAAAAAAAACATCTACAGGGTAATTTCAAAATGAATTTGACAGACTTTGATGCACCAACTATCAACGACAATACAAAGACGTTGCTCTATTTTGGACAATTGCTCCCTAGTTTTGCTGTCTTGGAGCAGACAACGTCTTTCAAACATTTACTTTGGTATCTGTATCCCAAAATGTTCTGTCAGTTTGAGATTTCCTCATTCATATAACCGCAGGAAGAGAGGGACAAATCAGCACGTTTTCCCTTGGAGGAATTTCACTTTCTTTCAGTCCTTTAATGCTCTCCTGCAGCTGAAAGAAGGACTCAGCATCATCGTAATTTAGCCAGCTCTCAGACAGTTCAAGAGACTAATGAGGAAACTGAGAAGAAAAGGTGAAACATAAGACAATTTTATAGTTCAAAAACTGCCCGAGCAGCAGAAAATAGGGCAGGAAGTTGTAATAGGTGTCAAATAATAGACAAAAGCAGTGTCTGTAAAACTGCACTCTGTCTCATTGACCTGTAAAAAAACTCATGTCAGAGTCATGCCTTGCAACAAAGTGTACTTCAGATAATTTAGGCAATGGAAAATACAAAGCTGTCCAAACCACGCTGGCTGGTGTCACGCCTCTCTAGAACACCCAACAGTGCACACCAGCCTCAGCAGAGCTTCCAAATATTTTAGAGTTTGGTAGCACCACACAACCACTGTTGAATCTTACTTTTTCCTATCGGTTGCCCAGCATTCCTTGCTACCAAGACTTCAGAAAGGCACTCGCCAAGGCATGTGGACACAACAATCTTACCCCACAGACACTGTTAACAAATGCATGATCAGACATGGCTCCAAAATTCTTAGCAAGGTCCTGGCTCCTTTTGAGCTCACAGTTATTTTAACCATCTAGCATTTTATGTGTTTTTTGTCTCACTGACATTTCAATGTATGTGGTTATCAACTCTTTTCTTACTGTGAAGTGGCTGTTCACAGACAGGTAGTAATATAATGTTGTGGCAGGTAACAAGTAAAATTCATGGTGACTTCAATGAATAAAATGGATTCACTGGAAAGGATGTTTTGCACTCTTTCAACAGGCTTTTCAAGATAAATTATTTTATAGTAGCAAGAATATTCTTCCTATCTTTCAGTGGAAAAAGGGGGAGTGGAAGGCAGTCAAAAGAGATAATTTCCTTACATGCTCCTTCTGATTTATTATCAGGGAAGTCAATAGATATAACTAACTGTAATGTTTCTGAATTTTCATGTTCTGGTTGAATGCAAGAAAAAGTAGAGCAGGCAGGTACTTGTTTAAGGTGTAAATGAAGCTCCTACCATATATCCGATTAGAAATACAAAGCTATATGTTTACTACAGCTACAATGTATTTTTCAATGAATTGCCTAGCCAGCATCCTACCATTGAGCAAACAACTGCAGTTTCATTTTGTGTGGCAATCGAAACCATTCAGTTTCAAAGAATGACTGAAGTTTAATAAGGCGTTCCATTGCTAACCACCAAACAGTGTCAGATTTCCATTTGCAGGTTTAGGCAAAGAAACCTCTTGATTTTTCAAGACCAACTGAATCAGAGATGTGTCATCGAGAATCAGCCTTTTTGTTTTGCCCTGGAAGTATCAGGTTAGGTTTCTTGGAGCCCTGCAAGAAACTGAACCTTTGTTTTTGTGAGAGCATGTTGGGACTTTTTTGTGTACCATGCCAAAAAAGTAAAAGCTGTGAAGATGATAATATGTACAAAGCCAAATGACACATGGTGGATTCGATTCACTGCTAGAGCAGATCCTAGGTACAGCTCTGAGTGACACAGTCTACCCTACTATACCTGACACTGAGACACACATAGACGGAAAGCACTGGCCACCTACTGTTCATGGCCAGGTAATCTTTAGGATAGCTTTAGACACTGAAAGCAGGGCAAACCTGGAGCCTAATGTACATCATAAACCCACTCTTTCTGATGCCATACGTAACTAGATATGGAGCATGTGCCACAGCTTCTCCGTTTGTGCTCAGTCAATGCAGCACGGGAGTTTGTTGCAGCTCACAGGCAGAAGTTTTCTCTCATTGACTCACTTCAACATTGCAATTCATGCTTTCAGAGCTGGGCAGGACAGATCCTCAAATTCAATCCCTAATGGGCTGACCTTACACAGTAAGACCTTTATTTCACTTAAGGAAATGTGCCCCGACTTCTCACTAGAGGAACAAAGCTGTGTTTGGTGGATGGAGCTGTTTACACACAATTCAAACAAAGCTAAAGTAGCTGATGACTAACTTGCAAAGCACAAAGATTCTAGTTCTGTGTTGCTGAAACACATAAAAATAAACCCACTTCTGCCCCCACTAAAATACGTCACTTCCAGCAGCTAATTCAGAGGTTGGGAAAACTAGGGTACATTTCAAAGTTAATTCTGGGTTTTCCCAGTGTAAAACTCATGAAACATACTAGAAAAAAATCAAGATATGAGTCATTCACACCAATCTATCAGGACATTGTGGGAATCTACTGCTATTACCCTTTGGGCTAAATTACTTTCTGGAGAAATTCCATTGAAAGCAAGTCACAAGAGACTGCTTTGGCCCTCTGTGGTTAGTTCTTCTTTCCTTCAATTTCTTTGCTTCTTGTCTTCCTGCATTTTCTTTCTTGCTTTCTTTCTTGATTTTTCTTGCTGTTTTGCTTTTCTGCTTGCTCTTTCTCTTTCTTTCTTTCATTCTTTCTCTTCTTTCCTCTATCTCTTTCTCTGTTCTTTTCTTCCTTTCTTCCTTGATCCTCAGTGTAATAGGAACAAAGGACTGAATCAAATTCCAGGCATTGATCTGAGAGTCTAATGTGCCTTAAGGGGGGAGCTGTGGCAAATACAATCAGTGCAGAAACACACAGTGAATGGCAGTGATGGACTCAGAGAGCTTATAACATACTTTGCACCAGGCTGAGCTGAAAGAGATGGAAAGGAGTGTCACAGGGTAGTGAAGTGACAATTTCAGCATTATTCTCCTACCTTACAGAAGGGGGATCAGACACTCTGAGAATATATATATAACTTCAGCCAATTCACACTGAGAGTTTGTTGTCACAGTATCAAGCTGTAAATGCAATTAGTCATTGTCCCAATCTCCTATCTCTGCCACCAGTTCTATGCCACATACTCCCATTCCCTACCTCTCCAATCTTTCCAGATTTTTTTTTACCCCAAAGAAATGCATTTTATGGAGTCACAGTAATGAAATCTGATAAAAGTGCACTATGATGTGTCTTCAGCTTTTATGAGGACTGACAGAAAAATATTGAGGGAAACTGTTTGAGGGGAAAATTTGGCTTTGAAGTCTTCATTCTGGTCCCCAGACAACATGCTTACTTTCCACAGAAAATTTAATATTTTCTTCCTGAGAATCTAACGCTTTTAGAACAAAAGATGATTCCCATGACAGTCACATAGCAGCCATATTATGTTACTTTCCCTGTACCAGAAAGCACGAAAGGAGTGTTTTCTAGATGTTGTGCCCAAAGTATGGGAACCAGACTCTGCTGAGAGACAGGAATGTCAGGAATCTAAATTCTCATTAAGGTTCCCACAGACACAGAACAAGAATCTCCATTTATTGATTTTTACAGAAAAAAAACCCACCGATTTTTGATTAATATTTCTCCAACAAGTTTGATTTTATGTTTTTGGGAATTTTCGTGTGAAATAGTACAAAGAACATCAGACATCTCCAGTTTCCCAGTAACCCTCATCTGGGACATAAAGAAAGACTTTGATATGCTAAAGGACATGCTATATTAATACCTGATTTGCTGAGAAGTGGAGGCCAAAATCTCAGTTATTCTTCTCTACACTCTGGAACGCAACAGGATGAAGACTGCAATTAGTTTTCTATTCTTGTAAACAAACAACTCTTGCATCATCAGCTTTGTCTACTCCTTTACATTTGTGCAGTATAGAGCAGAAGTATACTAAACACTAGAGCTAAATTACTTACTAACTGTAATTAGTAACCTAGTGTTCAGTAACCTTCTGCTCTAGACGACACAAATTACTAACTGTAATTAATTTATCTGGCGTTAACCCTGCCCTCCCTTTCTGGCATTAGGAGTGACTCCTCCTTCAGATGAAATCTGTATGCTTGAAGACATAGTACCCTTTGTAATAGGAGCTGCTGCAGAGCTTGGCTCCATCTTAGACAAGCCAGCAGTGCTTCTCTAACCTCGCACAGCACCTTTAACTCCTTGCATTCCCCTGCACGACAAAGACACTTCTTGTCTGTAGTATGGAGGTGAAATCTGCTTGAACACTCTGATAATGCTACTGAGAATTTTATTTTTTCCTCTGCAAAAACAAGGAACCTCCTTTGCTTTCCCTCTTCTTTCTCATCCAATTGCAAGGTTTTAGAGGGAGAATTTTCCAAAGGAGCTTCTGCACAATCAATCAAGATTTTTCTGCTGCCTGAAGTGCAGACCTCTTCAGTAACACAGACTCTACAGTGGCATTTTTAAGGCAGTGTCTCTCTAGTGCTGCCCTAAGACTGTGTCTAAGGTCAGGCCCCAGTTTAAAGGGAGACCCACTGCTTGCTTAAGGTTGGTCTGCACACAAAAAGACAGGTTTTCTGGTCATGATTTCAGTCACTTACAATGCCTCTGCATCTTCAAAGTAAGCAGGTACTATAATACCAGAATTATTACCAGACTTACACTAGCAGACTTGCATATATAGATATAGATACAGAACTATGCAGAGTATCATTAATCTTCAGCTAATACCAGTGCTCTGAAACTTCTGTCAATGAAAAACTTTGCTGCTGCTGAAGGAAATTATAACAATTTGTGCCAGGATAAGGAAAAAAAACTTGGGCTGCTGAACAGCTTTGAAGTTATTTAGTTCATAAGACAATCTATGAAATTAACTGACCTTCCATTTCTTGAAACGCCAGTTTTCAGAAATTAAATGATGCATTCCAATAGATGGTTGGTTTGAAAATGTAGATTGAAAGATAGTGTCATGCTCCTCTTCGGAAATTAAATCACGTCAGAGCTCAACTGCAGATCCATTTATAAAAGAAAATGGTCATCCTGGGGGACACCAAAGCTGGGAGATTAATTTTGCATGGTTACAGATCTTGTTAGTGGTCACATCCAGAACAGAGTCTGGTTCCCTAAACGTCAGGTACAATGGTCTCTGCACTACCTTCTCTCTTAACCAGACAATGAAAAATTAATGAAAGTGTTGTCACCTAATATATTTATCAAAGATTTTTGTCACTTTATTATTTCTCTGGAAGCTTCTTCACCAGTAGAAATCTAGTATGTTTTTAATAATTTGCATTCTTATCCATCTGCTGGAAATATAATGTGTCTAATGCTTTTTTAATATTCCATTAAGTAAATGCACCCAAACTTAGAACTTTCTTTGCTATCATCATCTTTCTCTTCTAAAAATTGTCTTGGACCAGCTGTATTAGGGCGAGTTCATGATGTCAAAATATACTTTCCCCCTCTAAGGCCCATATTTGCAACACAGAACCAATGTTATTTCTTGTGTCAGGTCACACTTCAGGTTTGGGTGATCATTTCAGAAAAAAGATATATGTGACGCTGCAAGAATTCATATATTCCTACCCCAAATGAGAGTTGCAGACAATATCTGCTCAATTACTTGTCATATTTATGACAGTTCATTAAGAATTCATTCTTGTTATGCTCTCCTGTGATCACTTAAAAAGTGGTTCATATTTGGAGTATATCTTTGCTATTATACTCTGCTTTGCTGCAAAGAGTGCAACAGCCCTTCATTTGAGACTTACTGCAACGATTACAAAAAGCTTTCCGAGCACTGATGCATTTACACTGTTAAGACAACCACTGAGCATCATAATTACCATTGCATGGTGGGAAACACTGGCATCTGAGGAGAGAAATTTCAAGAACAGACTGGAGATACTCACAGAAGATGGAACATGACTCATTATTAAATATGGTCCCTGAGATGTGATGTTCATCTTAGGAAGTTTCTAATCAACTGACCCTAATAAACACAAAGAGTAGAGTGGTTTTAGAATTTTACAGTGTTTGTCCTAGTCCTGATATCCTTTGCTTACACATTTCCTGGTGGCCAGTGCAGGAGGCAGGGTTTTATTTAGTCCCTTTCAGCTACTGCTCTGTTGTAATCAGCTTACTGAAGCTACTTTTCCTTGGGAACTGGATTTGTGCTTCTGATTCTGAAGAAGATAAAATTATGACTTTGTCATTAAAAAACCCCAACAACATAGTGGCTTCTTCCTTCTGATTTTCTTCATCTGAAAGCACTTCCCCAGAAATTATGTACTGGGAGTGAGAGCCTTCTCTGAGTCATACCCATCGAATCTATTTTGAATTACGTGCGTTACATGAGTTTTAGTAAGTGACTGAGAACAGAATGTAACCCAATGAGCACGGTAAGCCAGGTCTTGCCAGTTTCTACAGAAAGCACAAGGAAAACATTGAGTGTAAGATATCATATCACATTATCTTAAGCCAACATAAGATAGTGGTTCATTGTTTTAAGATATTAGTTCCACAATATCACAAAGTAGAAGTTTAATGATTCCCAGGAACACAGTACCTAGGAACAACTCAAAAAACTAGAGGTATGACAGGTGACACATTGTCCTTTGCCGCACTAGGTGTGCAAAAACTACTTGCAATGCCGAGGACAAACCAGAAATTGCGCAAGAGCAATTAACTAAATCTTCCCTGCAGAAGAATCTGTAGACACACCTTGCCTTCTGTAATGAGATCAAAGAGCTTTACAAATACATTTGCCAAGGGCTTTACAGAGCATTATCCCCAAATCACCTGGAATGTGAATGACTTGGTGAATGCTGTTGTCCTTGCTGGCATTTCTACGCTCATACCTGGGATAGCATGCAACTCTCATTTGTGTCTTCAGAGAAATGAATTAAGTAGCATTAGCAAGCAACACGAATAACCTGTTGTTACTCAGTGAATTCAGGACTAAGCAGAACTACAATGCTTTACATTAGCTGAGCAGTCCTGCCTGTTCTTCACTTTACTGTCTCAAATTTAGTTTATCTGCTTTTTTTGTCTTGAATTACAAAAGGCCTTACAAAAAACTTTGCTAGGCACACATTCTTTGTGTTCCATGACAGAGTTGTCTTTTTGAAGATTCCTAGCAATTCACCAAAAAGATAGATGTGTATTGTGTAGTCTCTACACATGTCCCACGCATAAAGGAATCACCTTCTGATGTGTGAGTTACAAAATAAACCACAGATAACAACACTTCTAGTAGAACAATACAAGGAAAACGCTCATAAAATTATAGAGGTGTAACTTGAATATATATTTTATTAATCTGCAGATTTTAGTACCAATGTTACACTTTGAAAACACTAAGTTTGGTTGTCATCAGCAGTGCTGAGTCTAGTTGGAGGCCTGCAACTAGTGGTGTCCCCCACGGGTCAGTACTCAGCCCAGTCTTGTTTAACTTCATCAATGACCTGGATGAAGAGTTAGAGTGTACCCTCAGGAAGTTTGCTGATGACACAAAACTAGGAGGAGTGGTGGATACACCAGCAGGCTGCGCTGCCATTCAGCAAGACCTGGACAGGCTGGAAAGTTGGGCAGAGAGGAACCTGATGAGGTTCAACAAGGGCAAGTGCAGAGTCCTGCACCTGGGGAGGAACAACCCCATGCACCAGTACAGGCTTGGGGTGGACCTGCTGGAGAGCAGCTCTGTGGAGAGGGACCTGGGAGTGCTGGTGGACAACAGGTTGACCATGAGCCAGCAGTGTGACCTGGCTGCCAAGAAAGCTAACAGGATCCTGGGATGCATTAGGAGGAGTGAGGCCAGTAGGTCAAGGGAGGTTCTGCTTCCTCTCTACACTGCCCTAGTGAGGCCCCATCTGGGCTATTGTGTCCAGTTCTGGGCTTCCCAGTTCAAGAAAGATGAGGAGCTACTGGAGAGAGTCCAGCGGAGGGCTACGAGGATGATGAGGGGACTGGAGCATCTGTCCTATGAGGAGAGGCTGAGGGAGCTGGGCTTGTTTAGTCTGAAGAAGAGAAGGCTGAGAGGGGACCTTATAAATGCTTATAAATATCTCAAGGGTGTGTGTCAGGAGGATGGGGCCAGGCTCCTTTCAGTGGTGCCCAGCAACAGGACAAGGGGCAATGGGCACAAACAGAAGCAGACGAAGTGCCAGCTGAACATGAGGAAGAACTTCTTCCCTCTGAGGGTGACAGAGCCCTGGAACAGGCTGCCCAGCGAGGTTGTGGAGTCTCCTTCTCTGGAGATATTCAAGACTCACCTGGACAAGGTCCTGTGCAGCCTGCTGTAGGTGACCCTGCTTCGGCAGGGGAGTTGGACTAGATGACCCACAGAAGTCCCTTCCAGCCCCGAACACTCTGTGATTCTGTGAAGTACATCACCAAAAAGACCATGAGGATATTAGTGGGGTTTTCTATTAATTCTGCAGTAAAATAACTGCAATTATAGACTATAGGTGTCTATAATCAGCCTTATATGCTACACCTGAACAATGATGACTCAGTTGTGTTGTACTGTTCGGTTACATTTAACAGAGAAGTCATGGGGCATAGGTTCATAGGCAAAACAGTACTTCAAGTTTAGTGTTTAATTTGAGGCCAATTATATGCCCCCCAAAACAAAGAAATTTAAAATGAAAAAGAAGTTAAGCCCAGTGTTATTGGCCTGGAAGTCAACGAGTTTCCACGTGATGAGTTTGACTAAGAGGCCTTTAAAGTCAGTTACAGATTTTTCCTTCTTTACAGTCCCAGACTCAACTCACTCTAAACACAGTGGCACAGCCGGGGCACTTGGTTGCCCATGGGTGGGTTGGAACTTCCCAGGTCAGCAGCGGCACACACCTCTGTTTTCCCTTTTACTGACACAAATTTAAGCATTTACAGAAAAGCTCATTTCTGACAAAAAATGAGATTTCTTAATGAAGTAAAAATGAAACCCACCCTACACTCCCCACTCTCTTTTCCAAAGCAAGTCATGTTCAGAGGAGCCATCTTTTGAAAACTCACTTCATTTGCAACCACAAGTCGTCTGCAGCAACCTCTTCTTACCTGTCACTTTAAATGTCTTACTTTTCCTTGCACCTTGCCCACAGATACCAAATCACTGCAACTTTTGCACAGAAGAGGGACTTTTGCATACTCCTTATGATTTCAATACAGGTTTTTATAACTGTCTCATAACCATTTCTAAAAAAAGTTCAACTACTGAGTTAGTTACGGCAAAACCCAGAAACGGATGAGCTCCCTAAATATCCCCATTTCCACTACATTGGACTACAGTCCGAAGTTCAAGCCTGCAAATCACTGACCTAATAATTAAAGACCCACAGGACAGGGATGGGTCTCTGGATAATGAATGTTGGCACGTTTTGAATGAAACACTTCTTCAACACATCATCAGTCTTTAGAGCAGGAACAGTATAGCAAAACTTTGCACTCTTCTAAGCAAAAGCCTTCATGCATATTATTCTTTCATTCAGTGAAGGCTCTGCCATGAAAAATTAAAGTGCTTATGATTTAAACTTACCTGTAGAGTCCTAAAAGAGGGGGCTTGTTGTTGTAAGATGTGGGAGATACAGAACTGGAAGGAACAGTACAGCAATCAGTTGAACATAGTTTGCAAAAATGTTGATTTACTTGGCTTTGAGTAAAATTAGGAAGAGAACTATGATCAAACAGTTACTCTGCTGCTCATTTTTTGTATTCATATTGTTTCCTTCATGGTATTCCACCCTTTGATGTACACACAAATATTCCAGCAGATTAGGTAGAATCTGGCTTTAAATCAATGCAACTTAACAGGGGGAGGAAACTGAATTAAGGTGCATCAACATAAGAAATCTTTGATGCAATTTGAATATTAAGTAAGTAGCTCAAACATTGATTAATCAAACCTGGGTTTGGGGAAAAAATAATTAAAAAATAAAACAACATAACTTAGGATGCTCATGAAGCACAACAAAATCACAATGGCAAAGATAAAAAAACTTCCCTGAGACTTAAGCAAATTTGTGTTCATGGGGTCAAATTTTACAGTCCTTATGCATGAAAGATATTGTGCCTAACTTGTGCAAAGCACTTCCTACAGGTGCTACCTGCCCCAGTTACTTTAATCTTCCCCTTAATTAGTCCATATTACTAGCAAAAGGTATAATTTGCTACTTGGTTTTCAGAAGACTCTCACAGAAGTGTTGGAGAATCAGGCGTTTTTGTAAGCAAAGAGGGCAGATTTCTGCCTTGTTTCTTTCCTCTCATTTTCTCCTCAATGTATTAGCCTTTTTCAATCCTACCAACATCAAGGAAGTCACATATAGTGGTCAGATGCTTACAGTGCAGCAAAAGACACATACACAGAATCACAGAATGTTAGGGGTTGGAAGGGACCTCTAAGGATCATCTAGTCCAACCCCTCTGCTAAAGAAGATTCACCTAGACCTGCCTGTGCAGGACCACATCCAGGTGGATTTTGAATATCTCCAGAGAAGGAGACTCCATAACCTTTCTGGGCAGCCCTTTTCTGTGCTCTGTCACCCTTAAAATAGTTCTTCCTCATGTTCAGCTGGCACTTCGTCTGCTTCAGTTTGTGCCCGTTGCCCCTTGTCCTGTCTCTGGGCACCACTGAAAAGAGTCTAGCTCCATCCTTTTGACACCCATCCTTAAGATATTTATAAGCATTTATAATATCCCCTCTCAGCCTTCTTCAGGCTAAGCAAGTCCAGCTCCCTCAGCCTTTCCCATAAGACAGTTGTTCCTGCTAGTGAACCGCAAGTTGGATGTCTGTAAAGAGTGCTGGATAGCTGAGATTTGTCCATTCATACATATTGTCTAACTGAGGACATAGACAGGGAAGATGCTCAGAAGCCAATAATTTGCCTCAGATTTTCTGCTGTCACTGACCGTAGGATTTCCAAGAATTCTGGTTGGCAACTTGGCCTTCACAGGAACTCGATTAAACGAACGGCCACTCAGTTTGATGCAGGCAAGAGCTGTGGCCACAGCAATGGAGTTATGATGCATGACCATGTCCTTCCTTGTGGAGTCAACGTGAGGGTGGAACATCTAATCCGTAAGAAATTGAATGCAGCACCAACAGACATCCATTTGCTCCTCAGAAATTCTCTCTGACCTGTTAATGAGTTCTTAATTTTGCTCTAATTTCTCCACATGTTTATCAGTCTGGAAAGGTCTTAGGCAGGGAAGGCCAAAAGCAGAATGGAAATTGAGGTGTAACTTCCCCTTCTTCCTCAGGAACATTCTGGCAGGTTTTGTGTTGCTTTTGGAAAGGTGGATAAATTGTAGTCTTTCCCCCACCCATTTTTGTTTCAACAATTACAGCTTTGACATGTTCCTGTCAGTTTGACATATTTGTGTTTCTCTTGTGTACTTGCTGAATGATTAGTAACCAAGATACAATATTTTAATTCAGACTGAACAGGACTGTAATTTTTTCATGGTCTTTGTATCTTGCCTACAAAGAGAATCAAGGTTTGCACAACCGAAACAAGAGAGAGAAAGAAACAACAAAAACGTACTAGATACAGAAAAATCTGTTGCAAGGTTATTTCCTAGGACAAGTAATCCATATATTCAGTCATAACATTCAAACTGCTTCTAGCAGCCTCAGTTGTATTTAGCAATTCCAAGTGCTAAGGAAAGCACAACTGACAATATGGTAGCATGGAAATAAAGTATGAATCTTCTTCTGTAGCTTACTCCCCAGGTACTCAAGGATCTTCCTCGAATGTCTAATCTTCCAGTGCCTGCTAGATATCATGATGCTTCATCTGACTCACTGAACTTCTTCATGAAAGGGCTACTTTTCTGTACTTTGACACATCTTTCACATGCATGTTTACATTTATATTTAGCTAAGACTAAAATTTGAAACACAAAAATCCTTGAAGATTTTTCCACTTACAGAAAGCTGCCTATATTCCAAAACATCTACAGTAGTAATAGCAGGTTACTATGCTAAAAGTCTTAATTTCTGAAAGTCAAATTTACATGTCACTTAAGTAGATAACACGACATGTGTTCATTTGGACAGGGAAATATTATGCTTATAATTAGTTTTCAAACCAAAGAATGTGCCAAAATACCAGCTCACCTCAGCTCTGCTATCCTGACCTAGTAACACATATCATACAGTTCAGATTTTTTTTTTCAGGTGTATGAGAAGCATTAAGTCTTCCAGCATGATAGTTTCATCAAAGAATTTTATCTTTTTGTTCCTGTCTCAAATCTAACAGTTTTCATCTGAACATCATCTCATGTTGTGGAAAGTGATTCACTCTTGAGCTATTAAGTCTAAGTGATGGAGATTACAGCCAGTTGGCAAAAAAAAAAAAAAAAGAAGATTCTCTTAGAGGAAGTCTCAAATGGAGTATATTAGTTGAGACGTTTTCAGTTGAGTTAGCAAAGTGAAAGTCTGAAATTACTCTGTAAGAAGAAAGCTGCTTCAAACTACTCTTAAATACAATAGCACAGGAGGTTGTGTGTTAAACACCAAATCTTTATGTGATAATATATTTCAAAAGAGGTTTTCCATATAATTACTGAGCTCTGTATAAAAGAAAACTGTTTCTGAAATAAATATGTTCTACATTCAAAAAAATCCCTTGGTAAGATGTTTCAGTAGTTAAGTATTCTAATTTATAATCTGCATCTTAACTGAAGTTGTCTATCACCAAATGCCAGGCAATTTTTACTCTCTTTGCTTCGGAGTCAGGGAACATTTTCTATCAGATCCTGCATGTGCTGTTTCAGATAGTAATCAAGTCATGTTTAAGCTTCTCTTGTTTTAGCAACCACAGTTCTAAATCCAGCCTTATACCAGGGAAAAAAAAAAAGGGTCAAATACTTTTTGAAGGAGATTAAATGTGGTTTAGAGTATCTTATTCAAGGAACTATCAAACAATTCACTGGGGTATTTTTGGCACCATATCCCTAGTATCTGTAGATAATTATCTTCTACTTTTAAAACCAGCACTTCTCTGTGTGTAATAATGCAATTCATAATCTGCACTTCATCTGTTTACACAGTCACCAGAATGACGGTACTGTGCTTAGAAGATGAACTAAACCTTTAATTTTCCTTAATAAAAGAAGAATCAGTTTAAAGAAGACCTGTTGTGGCCTCTCAGTATCCTTTAGAGGAAAACAAAACAAAACAAATTCTAATTTTTTAAAAGAAGTTCAACAGGGAAGAACATGTTCAGCAAAGAAACAGCTCTTATCTTCTTTAAAGAGGTCAAATTCTTAACATACTGCTACTAGTATTCATAGATTTCTTTTTCTGATGCTTCTCCTTGTCTTTTAAATATCAAAGGTGTCTCCCTTAAATCCTATTTCAAACTGGGTGTCAGAAAAGCTTTGCTTCTTATGACTCATGAGCTAGGAAAAAAATATTACTGTAACATTTAATCAAAATGCTTCTAGTTTCTTTTTGGTTTCAACTCTTGTTTCAAACTGGGACTACAGAGGAGATAAAAGTAGAACTCCTCTAATTTACATCTTCACCTTCTCCCGTAGTAACAGGATTATGGTTTCTGTTTCAATTGTTGTCAGATGGAAGTAAATCTGATGACTGGGCAGGAACTGTGGTCTTAAAAGTCCTGGAGAATTTACTGGCGCACAGCAAAAAGTGTTATGGCATGGCTTTGTAAAACAGAGCTTTACACACTTTCTAAACACGATCTTTAATGGTTGTGGGAATCACCAAAAGCCATGCTGCTGCAGTATCATTTCTATAGTGGTAGTACCCTACTGAACTGTTTGGAGTGCCTGGGATAACAGAAAATTTTCACTTTGTTTGCATGTGCAGCTTTGCCTCACTTATTAAACTGTCTTTATTTCGATCCACAATTTTTCTTGCTTTTGCTCTTCTCATTCTCTCCTTCACCTCACTGCGTGCGGGGTGGTGGAGTGGGTGGGATTGGCATATGAGAACAGCTGGTGAATGCTGCGTTACTGATTGAGGCCAACCCACCACAGTATTGAATCCACATGATGACAGTTCATTGAGTCAGCCTAACCATCCTCTGACACTGCAAGTGGCCTTACCATGGACTGTAACCCCACAAAAGAAGTGAAGTTCACTAATAACTCAATTTTAATAGCATAAACTTTCTTCCTATGGAATGCTGAGATCTGGCCATGTGAGGTTCCTGGCACTCACTGCTCAGCCGTGTAGACATAGCAAACAGGCTTGCGCTAAGCCCTGAGCAGGCTCATCTCTGGATCATGCTATTTGCGTAAAGCTAGTCAAATCTGCATAACCAAAAACAATGGACTGATTTAATTCATGACAGGGTAATCACATGTTTAATTTGCCTGCAATCAGAATGCAGACCTCTGTGGAGGACATTATGGCAGGGAAGAGATATCGGTGTGCAACAATGACAAGGAAATTTGTATTGCCAAAGGTAAGCAGGAAAGCTGATGCACATGCAAGAGAAAGAATTCACTGCAGAACATAAAAAAGCTCAATGGCAATGCTAGGAGAACCCCAGTGCCATAGATACCAGAGCACACCCAGTACACTGCTTTTCTATGATACTTGCTACTGCCTTATGTTACCTCACTGCCTTGTTGAAATTCAGTTTGCCCTTTGAGGCTTAGAAAACACTTGCCAAGCGTAAGGCAGTCTGAGTGCTGAGAGCATACCTCCCTTTAACAGTTCCCAGAGAAACACTAAGGACCAAAATCCTGTTTCCTTCCTCTTGGCCATCTCTGTTACATGCCTTCCTCCCTCACCCCATCTCTGGTTGCTGGAAGAGATGGTACTGCATATCAATCTACAGTTGTTTTGCTGAATTTGCAGATTCCTGGGTTTGTCTTTTTCTTTTCCCTGTCTCTGTTGATTTATAGCTTTGGAACGTTATTGGAAGGCTTGCAGCCTGTTGCTAGAGGACTCTGTTTGAACAAATGTCTGCTGTCCCTCCCCAACTTTTCTTAAGGACAATTCACAGTAAGATTGTTTGCAATGCCTTCTGCCTCTGATAGCCTCTCCAGTCCAGGAAATGCACTTGTCCTTTCCTAAAAAATGACTCAGTATGGATGACAAGATTCTGTCCTTTCTTTGCTTTATGCCTAAAACATTTGCTCAGCTGCTGAGTACTGTGTAAAAAATGTTGGTCTACAAATTTTTTCCTAGGAGCTAAACCATTTTGATATATAAGAGATGCGGGTCATGGTGTGAGGGATGTCCAAGCAGACAAGCCATCAACATTGCCTGAGCATTTTGAGAATGTTTTCTTCTCATATTCTTCAGGCCTACAACAAACATCACATAGACAGAAGCCCGGTTTCCCCTAGCAGGTAAGGGGAAATCTAACTTCTGTGAGTGAAGAAACTCTCATTGTCCTTGTGACACCAAAATGTGACCCAAGTCAGACTGCAGATGTTTTCTCTAGTATTTCATCTTTGAGTGAGCTGGAGGGGAAAAAAGTTGTCTCCTACCCATCAGAGGCTGGATCAGCTTTGGAGTGCTGTACATGGTCATGGCAGAGAGATGGACAGTTTCTGAGACAAAACCCCTTTAAGTTTCCTCACAACTTTTCTTCAGGAGCAAGCTCTGGAATAGAATCTTCTTGCGGTTAGAGTACAATAACACAATATATTGTCCTATAGTTAATCTAAGCCATGCTGCTTGCTTGTGAGCCACAGATCTTAGTAAGTCCTATGAAAATGCTGTGGTAAACTCCTTGCAAAAGGTTTCTTAACCATCTTCTTCGTAAACACATTTTGAACCTTTTGTGGACACCTCCATGTCACTTGTGCCCTGGAAGACATAGTGCATAGAACAGTAAATAATTTTGGTCAATGGAAACTCCTAACAGAGAAGAAAATAATTAACACCTTGTGTATTTATGGCAGGGCAAAGAAGAAACATGAGCCACAGAGTATGATCAAATGACTGGAAGCTGATAGGACTTTTGCAGTTTGCAAAGTCACTTCAGGTTTTGTTTGGTTGTTTTACTATTATGATTTTTATTAAATCTACAGGATTTTACTCTTTATATTTGCCTATTCATCTTTCTGGATCAAGTTGGCAAAACTTTTCTCCCTTCTTGAATGTGAGACACAAATGAAGACAAGTAAAACTTTCCTCATGAGACGAGACACACATATATATATGTAACCAAAATATTCAATTACTGACAGTTTTCAAGCAGATCTTAAAAAATGAATTCTGTTCCTGTTCAAGCGGGATTTCTCTATCTCTCCTCTTTGTACCAAAAAGAAATACAGCAAATATCACCAATTCTCTCCTTCCCCCAAAAGGTGGTGGTGATGGCTTAAAATAAGACACTGAGGGTATAAGCCAGACACAATTTGGTGGTCAAGGTCATGAAAATTAAACAATGTCCCCCATATAACCGTTCTGAGCCAATTTTACTGTATGCGTTTACAAACCATGAATGAAAAAAATCCACCTCATTTTTGTAGGGTAGGAACATGTTACATTGACGCCAAGCAGAAGGCTGAGCTTGTTTTGGGATTGCTCTCAGTGGTTCTTCATGCAACCGTTTACGGGTAAAGATTCCTCCGTGAAATCAGCCTGTCATAGCACTATCAAATACTATAGCTGGCTGCCAGAATGGAAACAGGACCTGGCCATTTGATTTGTTGTGGTTGTGATGGTGAAAGGGAAATCAGTTTTAGTTTGTTCTGTTTTATTCCTCCTCACAGCTAGGAATGTTTTCTAACTCGAGCATAGATTTCACAGGAAGGACTGACAGCTAAAAAACCCACATACACTAGGAAATCTGTGCACTTTGTGTTTCTAAAACACAACAAACATCCACACGCTTCCATTAGCTAATTTCCATGACCCTTACCATCTGAAAAGCAATGGTGCAGAACGCTAATTTCACTGTTTCTACTCCAGTTCTTTATTTCTGCACATCTGTGTGTGAGAAAAACATCAGCTGTATTTAGAAAATGAGCTTTTCAGAACGGCAGTGCCTTGAAGGTATACCACATTGTCCTCAGCATGAATGCATGTAAAACATAATTCTCATGTCTGAAAAGAAGAGAAGAAACTAGTTCTTGCGGTAGAGCAGCAGCTCAAGGGACCGTTTCAGAAATACAATGACAAAAAAAATATACTCCATTGACATTCACACCTTCTGTTCTGGTATTTCAACTTTTTGTACAACATTTGTCAGAGCCTTGCAATTCCAGATTCTCAACAAGGAACACAGGCCCTACAGACTACTGGCAAACAAAACAATGTTTTAGTATGGGACAGGGTTCTGAGGCTTTGTGACACATATTATTAAACTACAAAGAGCTCTTCTGTTTCTGATTTGTTTTCGGTGCTGGAGGATGAAGGCAACACAATGAATGTTTGTGCTGAAAGTCAGCCCTCTGAGTACTGCATCTCTTACTCCCACTCAAATCCATTCATAGCACAGTTTCTACCATGTCTAGCTTTCCTCTTGGACACTATGTAGGGTCCACTTGGGCTCTAGTTCCTCACTAAGAAGCCTAATTTATTAAAGAGGTACACCATCCTGCATTGGTTACTGAAACTGTGAGTCAGCCTCTAATTCCAGCACACAGGATGCTAACAACAAATATACAATACCCTGAGCAAGGGCTGAAACTGGGTCCGCAGCAAGTGGTGCCAATGTGGCAAACAAGGGAAAGTGATTTGTGTGTTGTTAACAATTTGATGATAGCGTTCTTGTTAAGAACAGGTGATGACAGAAGAGTAAGACCAATAGAGTAGGGAACACTCATGAGTCTCTAGAAGTGTAGAAGCAACTACTGTTCAGCTTTCCAAGAGCTGCAATACCATGAAAAGAAATATCAAAATTAAATACCTATGTTTTAATACTTACACATCATTTAAAAATACGTCTCTCACAGGAATTTCAGTGAGAAAGGAAACAAACACATTATCTATGTTTGCACATTGAACTCTGCTGAGTGTTTATAGACCTCACAAGAAAGTAAAAGATTGTCAATAGTCTCACTTTATCCATACAGACTACATGACAGCAAAGAAGATCAACCTCAAAGTACCTGATTAATAAATATTAACACAGCTGAGAAACAGCCAATGAAAATGGACTATGTTCAACCAACGTTGCTGCTTTCTTCAACATGTTAGTGACAAACATGGTGATTTTTGTGATCTTTCTTCAGCAAATACTCTCCTTCGTCCCATCATTAACTCCAGTTCAGATACTAAAACAATTGCCATGATGGAAGAAAATAACTGTTTGCTGGCAGAACTCCTTCAAAATCTCCACACTAAACATGCCATCAGAGGCTGGCTGAAAGTCCTGCACATTGCAAGGAAGATCATTTTTAATTCAGCTAACAAAGACACGATTCTGACAAATCTTCTTACACTCTAAGCATTCACGGAAGGTCAGAATATCTTTGCAACTGCAGAAAAAACTTTTGTATCTTTTTTTCTTACTCTTTTCTTTTTCCTGTTATATTTTTTTTTCTTCTTTGCTTTTTCTTTTTCTTTGTTTTGTTGACAATAAAAAGTCTATCATATGTTACAATGGCTCTTATATGTGCAAAAGTGATTAGTACTGATTGTAGAGCAAAACTACAAACTACTGGTGCGAAGTTTTCCTGTGTTTACTTACTGTAACTGATATTTAACTCCAAGCAAAAAGTCATGGACTGGAGTAGGAACATCAGTGAAATTTGTGGAATGGAAGAGCCTTCCAGGAAAAAAGCAATTCTGCTGTGGCTTAAGCCTTGATGGACTACACGATATTTCCAGCATCACATTAGGTCTTCCACTGCCATCCCATTCCTGCTTCCAGGCCGTTACAGCTGTGGTAGACTTGAAACCTGACCAAAGAAAAGTCAGGAACCAGTGAAATATCAAAAAATGTTCCACAGATTGGCATGCTCTGACATACTTGCTGACCTGAAACTGCTATCAGAGAATGGTGATCTAACGGCGATTTTTACAAAATGGAAGTGGGCGCACTGAACAAAACGATATGAGATCCTGGGGGAACTCAACCCAAAAATAGCAAAATAAAAGACTTACAGAGAATCTCAGCTGTGGGATAGAAAAGGACTTTGCTCCTCTTGTTGCTTAGGATTTTACAAACTGTAATCTAAAATGCACTTTAAACTTCATAGATGAAGATACTCAAAAGTTGAAGATCCTCATGAGACCTTAACACCTTCTACCCTCAAATGTTAGGTTAAAAGACTGGCTTACAGCCTACAGAATTAAAATACTAACCACTTCACTGAATTTGCATGCCGTATCCGTGACAGCATTAAGAAGAAAACATAGTTTATCAAATTCTGACTGCCAAAAAAAGAAATCTGTCCAAATGAGACAGGCCTGAACTGAAGACTGGTGTCCCCCTAAACTAGCTCTGTCATAAAGATGTCTGAAAAAAATCTTAAGCTGAGTATATGAAGTATACTGAGGATTGAAAAATCTGCATGAGAAGTCAGATAAATTATTTCACGGAGCTCTTGATATCCCCCAAACCAGAATGCTATCAAGATCCTTGCTTAAAGTTATGAGGATTCCTAAACTACTCTTCATCTGTTTGATGTGCAGGTTTCATTTTAGGTTAAAAAAACCATTATCAACCACCCTCAACAATCTTGTTGCAGCTTCTAAGCCACCTGTGTATCTTTTTCTGATGCATTAAAAAAAAAAAGTTCATTCAAAAACTGTCCAAGAGACCCAGCTCAGTTGATGGACTTTAAGCTCCTACGAGAAGGAGCACTGGCAAAATTCCTAAGCCTGTAAGTGGCCATGTTACTGTGTGTCATCCTCTGGGATCGCAGTAAACCGGTTTTACTCTGGAGTGTTGGAGAAGCCTCATGTGTCAGCTTAGCCTAAGGGCTGCGATGCTTGAAAGAGAGCAAGAAAAACTGAAGAGGCCCACTACAGATTTGGAGCACTTTTAGAAACATAATTTTGGTTATAACTAACCCACAGTGAAAGATTTTCTCCATCTTCAAAAGTTTTTTCTTTTGGAGTTTGTGTTCTGCAGAAGTCTGTCTTAGATGTGGAAAACATTGTCAGCTGGGGTAAAAAGCGTAAAAATTCTGAGTTAAAGACATCTTTCCATCTTCAGAAGACTAGGTACATACAGCTTGAAAATGATGCAGAAGTTCACATTAACTTGAGTAAATTAGAGTTCACTGTGAAAAAAAGGCATGCTCTAAATTCTGTATTCACTTTTAATACTGTTAATTCTGAGCACAAAGGTTTGGTTGAAGCTACGAGAAAGTTTATAAATAGGTATTACAATTCCCTCAAGTGTTAAATTAAAAAAAGCATAAGTGTGTATTTATGATACATATGTATATTTAGTAATAGATACAGCTATATTTACATACCTGAGTCTTCTCTGTTCTTGTCCCCTTGTTTGTTCTTCATCTTTCAAGCCATCCTCTGGGAAGCTGAAAAGAGATTTTTTGAATGAAAATCACAGAGATTTTTAACAGTATATTTGTACCCTCAAAAAATTCTATACTTTCCAAGGCTTCATGGACTAACATTGAAAATTTACATCTTGTGCTTTAGACTTGCAGCTATCTTGACTGAATTTTTCACACTGTGTACACAGAAAGCATATAATTTTTTTATTTAATAAATTTTGTTTTAGAAATATTCCAGAATATATTGTTGTCATATCACAATATACTTCAGTGGGATAATAAAGAAACAAATTTTTTTTAGATTTTTTTTTTTTATATATATATATCAGGATGTAACAGCATCACAAAAGCTGTGCATTACAGTATTTCTATACGGAGACAAATAAGTTGGCGAATTTGACCTAAAGTAATGACAGTTATTATAATTATATCCATTACAGTGTTGCTTCTTTTTATATACATATATAAAAAAAATATAGGAATAAAATACAGTCCAAAATAACTATTTAGACATTCACCTTGATATGACTTCACCTGCGTGCTGTGATTCTTGTCGGCCAGAAGAAGATTTATGAGAGTGTGTCCACAGCTATATTGTTGAAAACCTCCTAGATTTGTAAAACTGAATTTGAAATTTCACAAGAAAAGGCTCCCTTGCAGCACCGCATCACTTCCATTTTGTTTATAGCTGAAAAATCCAAGAACAGCCAGCTATGGTCCTGGCAAGAAAATGGCTGCCCAGCTCCCCTTATAAACCAGTTAAGTCAGTGCTCGCAGTCACTTGAATATGAAAACTAGACTGACTTTTCCTTCCTTCACAACTGACTATCCCTTGCCTATTCTTGTCACAGGCACAGCCAGACTCCACTGAACTTGGCTTTTGTTCTGCACTGTTGCACTTACTCAACAAAGGCATCACAGCCATTATATTATCTGAATCATTGCTCGCCTTGATATTAGCAGAGACAAGTCCCCTTAAGCAGGTGCTGACAGACTTAAACTAATTCTACCTGCCTTCTTCGCTGCCTGGGTGAAAGTCAGGTCTGGTCCAGTAACTATATTATATTGCTAATGCACCCTCAGCAAGTTTGCCGGCGACACCAAGCTGTGTGGTGTGGTTGACGTGCTGGAGGGAAGGGATGCCATTCAGAGGGACCTTGACAGGCTGGAGAGGTGGGCCTGCGTGAACCGCATGAAATTCAACAAGGCCAAGTGCAAGGTCCTGCACCTGGGTCAGGGCAATCCCAAACACAAGTACAGGCTGGGCAGAGAGTGGCTCGAGAGCAGCCCTGAGGAGAAGGACTTGGGGCTACTGATGGATGAGAAGCTCAACATGACGTGCGCTTGCAGACCAGAAAGCCATCTGTATCCTGGGCTGCATCAAGAGAAGCGTGGCCAGCAGGTCGAGGGAGGTGATTCTGTCCCTTTATTCCGCTTTCATGAGACCCCACCTGGAGTACTGTGTCCAGCTCTAGAGCCCCCAACATAAGAAGGACATGGATGTGTTGGAGCGGGTCCAGAGACGGGCCACAAAGATGATCAGAGGGCTGGAGTACCGCTTCTATGAGGACAGGCTGAGGGAGTTGGGGCTGGTCAGCCTGAAGAAGAGAAGGCTTCGGGGTGACCTTATAGCAGCCTTCCAGTACCTGAAGGGGGCCTACAGGAAGGATGGAGAGGGACTTTTGACTTTTTACAAGGGCATGTAGCGATAGGACAAGGGGGAACAGCTCTAAACTAAAAGAGGGCAGATTTAGATTGGATATTAGGAAGAAATTCTTCACCATGAGGGTGGTGAAACGCTGGCACAGGTTGCCCAGAGAAGCTGTGGCTGCCCCCTCCCTGTCTGCGTACAAGGCCAGGCTGAACCGGGCTTTGAGCCACCTGGTCTAGTAGAAGGTGTCCCTGCTCATGGCAGGGGGGTTGGAACCAGAAAATCTTTAAGGTCCCTTCCAACCCTCACCATTCTATGATTCTATTCTATGATTCTATAATAGACACTACCTGCAGGTTTTGGCAGTAAAAGCTGTTATCCTAAGGTAAAAACATTCTCCAAACTGTGGATGAAAACAGATGTCACACAAACAGGTCTTCTGAGCTTGAACTACCGTCCTGAACACAGGATGGAGGTTCTTTCAATGGCAGGAACTCCTGACCATCAGTTTGCTGCTCCACAGCTCCTGCAGTTTCTCTCAGCATGTGTAATACATAAACTATAGTGAAAATCTCATGAGGTTAAGCTTTCTTCAAAGCTGTGTAATATCAAAAACTGTACCAAAAGTTGCTAGGGTGTTGTGGTTTTGAACCCCTAACAGATAGTCTCTCTTTCTTGTCACCTTCCCCCACCCAAAAGCAGTAGGCATCCTCACAGGGCAGTCTAGTTTTCTCTTAAAAAGCCAAAACAAGCCTAATAATGCATAGTAATAACAACAACAACAATGATAATAACAATAATAATAATAATAGTATCTGGAGAAAACTCTCACATATTTTGAGTTCCCGCTTCCCACGGAAAACATTTTCCCCTTCTCATTTTATTTAGTTGATTTCCATGCCTCTGTGTCTGTTGCTTGTCTCGTTCCCTTGGTTCCCACCACACTGCCACAACCAGCCACATTTTGTAGCTCTGCCTTGTGGAGATATTTGTGAGAAGCATATTTTGTTTTGCAGATGGCATGTATGCTATTGCAAAAACAAACCCAAATGTTTGTTGCCTGTAGGTGTAAAAAGAAGCCATCAGATGGAGTGGAAATAGACCAAAACAGAGTCCTTGGCTGATGTGCTGGCTGTCTCCTGAGTCAGCTGGAGAGGTGGTGAGAGGAGACAGTGCAAGGGCACGTAGTTTCTGAACCCAAGCCCCAGTGACAGTCCCAACTTTCATTTAGCTGTTTTCTTTCTCCATCCCTCTGGAAAATCGTATAAAATGCAAACCAGAAGGAAAATAGCTTACTCCTGTATTTGAATAACCACAGCATACATTCAATTTTGAATTAAATGAGTACTTTTTGTTACGTCCAAAAGTAGGTGGAAAAGTCAATAGTTTTTAACCAGTTTGAGATGAAGGTAACAGTTATCTCTCACTGTAGGAAGTCTACTTTTTGAAAATTTCTAAAAATATCGTCTACTTATACTGCAATGTCTCTAAGATATCTTAGATTATGCCCCTTTTACAGCTTGTACATTGAATACCTCCATGCATGTCAGAAATGTTTATTTAAACCTACTGGCCTGTTGCTGTCACACAATGCCTACTCATGCTACAGAGGAAAACAATCAAAACTGTGCCCATTCGTGTAAAATTCAAGCATTATAGTGAGGTGCACATTGTATATAAAGCAGTACAGCTTAATTCACACAGGCATGAAATGAAATACAGATGTCTTTCATCAACTCTTCATTACTTGAGGTAAAGAAAGAGTGTTAGGGACACCAAGCTTTTTCTTAACCAAAAATAAGGTGGGTATTTCACTATTCAGTACGGGATAAAATCTTCCTCTCTGCCTTGACTCTATTTTGGTCCAGTCACATTTATCAGCAGCAGTTCAGATGGAGATGATTCTGCAATTTCCTAGAGCAGATTTATGACCTCAGGTGTGGTGCATTATTATACATGGGTACATGCAAACACTACGCCCTATACCAAATAAGTGTCATAAGAAATTCACAGAGCCTTAAGGCCAAGAATGCACACAAAGTCAGTTAAGGTCTGTGCTGGAGCTCATATGGTTGGACCTGACCTGCAGAGTTAGTTTTGAGTTTTTGGCAAACTACGTGCATGAAAAATTCTGCCTTCCTTTTTAGTCTGCACTTGGGGTCATGTCTTCTCCATGTGGGAGGCAGGGGCTCCTGGCCAATGCTGGCTTTCAAAACAGTGTTCATCTTCCCTCCATAGACTCCTGCTTTGAGATATCTCAAGACTTGACCCTGGCTGGTCTATCTCTTTTGTTCCACATTCTGGTTTGTGTGCTGCTGAGCTGCCTCCACAAGGAACCACTGGGGTAGTTCAGCAAGGGTCTCTGGATGACTCCTAGTTCTGTGTGGAGCCAATGTGGTTCCAGCAAGGTTTATTAGTTCTGGCTCTGCTCCATTGGAAAGCAGCCACACAATTTCCAAAAAATGCAGATAACACTAAAAAGAAGACAACAGTACTAGTGTGGTGCTGAACTTCTAGCAAATGTCCTGCCTGGACCCAGCTTCCTTGATTTCTCTGACACAAATCCACATCTTGATAAACAACCACTGATAGTGAAGGGCTGACTGAAATAGTCACACTGACCTTCTACATGTAGCAGTTTACAGGGTTTCAGAGGAAAGAAAATTAAATCCCAGAATGTCCATCCAGGATATAGCTATCCAATCAAGTGCAATTGTACCACTCGAGTATCTCAAGTGACTGGATAAAGCTCTTCAGCATCTGGTATTTTACTGCAATGTTGTCTTAAAGAAAAGTGGTGTGAGCAAAGCTGGCTTGGACTTTTGTAAAAACCAGGAGGAGGGAGTCAGACTCTATGACTCAGGTGGACCAAGGACGTACTAGAAGGTGAAACTGAGTCTCCTGTAATGTGTAAGTGTGCTCCATATCCCTGCAAATAAAAAACTACCTTGCTTGCTCATTCTCTGGCCTCCTTATCATGCATTTATGGAAACAGACGAGTTTCAACATGAGAGGTGGCCGAAGCTGGGTCACAGGCAAACCCATAATGCTAGTAACCGTGACTTTTTGCTTAGACTGCATTAATGACAGGTATTCAAACATATTTGAACATAGATTCTCTCAGATGCACACTCCATATGTAGTTACCCGCCTTCTGTTGGCCTCAGACTGGGAAAGTGACTACCTCTTCTCTCTCTCCTTTTTAAACATGGACATTTTTGGTTTGAATACACTGCAAAACAAAAAAATACAGTTAAATCTGAAAAATCTTTAGAAAAAAGTGTATCTCAGCTGTAATTACAGCTTTTTCTTCTTTCCATGCCTACAATAGAAAGTAAAGAAAGAGAGGATTGTCAAAGTAAGTGCTTAATTTTAAACCTGGAAGGGACCATCACAAGCGTCCAGTTAAGACCTACAGGACAGTTTCTCCTGCAGAAGCTGTCTCCGATCGTCTACGAAAAAAAGACTCTAGGTGTTGATGAGTTTACCTCCTATGGAAAGCTATTCCACTCTTTGTTTAAATAATGTTTAATCAGTTTGTTTACATAAACTGTGTTTTCAGTGTCTATTTATTTATTACTTCCATGTTTTTATGATCTCACTTAAAGATAAATTTCTCCTGAATAAGTGACTATCAGAGATACAAGAGAGTTGCTACATTTTTATGCTGAGGGCGCACAATAAATCACCAAGGTTTTCTAAAATGTCAGTCAGGAACATCATCCTATTTTCACTGTAACAGCCTACTTTCATGACAGAGCCTAAGAAGAGTTCTCTGGTGCCAGGCTTTGAGCGCTTTAATTATGAGTGCCTGGGCACAATGCCAGTGCCACATGTAATGTTTGGATGGGTCTATTCCATTTTTAGTGCTCTTACATTCACCTCACATTACTGGGTCCATGCAGTGTCACAGAAAGAAAAGCGCAAGTCACAGAAACAACACCTCCAAGATGAAGGTAAAGATCAAGCCCTTTAAATCTGCAAACATTTTTTTTGTGTAAACATCCTTTTCCTAAGATATTCTTCATGTTTTGAGATGTTGCAACCCATTGAGTTGTTCTTCTTATTGGGTAGCTTCTTTAAAGTTCAGTGCAAGGTAGTACCATGCCTGTAGTATGCACTGATGTAAGCAAGTAGAAACTTTGTCCTCTGTTTTCACCTATATTTAGAAAAGACATTGCCTTTCACAGGAACAGCCAGATACATGTAATAAGTGAAGTTCCAGCAATGATTTACAGTGATATCACTGAACACTTCTTATAATAATAGAATAGTTTGCATAAACATAATTGATGATCCCATCTCGTATGCTGTCAGTGATTAACACACTTAGTGATTCAATCATTGCAAAACTTTTGCTTTTGTTGTTGATTATTTTAGCAGATATTGATCTACAAGGATAACTGCAGAACTATGCTTCCTTCCCAATTATTTCAGAATCCTACCTCAGTTTCTCATTTTAATAAAAGTCTTGTGGCTCATGTTTCATATACTGCTCACCAATAGCTGCACATTGTATGTAGTGTCTTAGGACCAGCTTGAAGAAATATCCCTAGAAGTAATCTTCCCTTAAAGTGTCAAGTGAGTATCTCTCACCTCACAATAAACCAGATTTTTTAAAAAAGTAAGTTTTAAAAAACAGTACATGACAAAACAGAAGAGAATCCACAGCTCTCAGAAGAGCTCTTCTGCTGTCAGGACAGCCACAGTCAGCGGCACGTGATAGTCAGAAGTGGCAGCTCATCAAGAAGAAGAAGTGCTCTTTTGGGAAGACACTGGGCTCTGGGGAGGAAGAAATATTGCCTCCCAAACCCCTGCATCCCTGCAAACATGGCATCCTTGGTTTTGCTGGTCTCTGGGAGCCATTCTCATAGAAGCAAAGCACTGTCAGCTGGCTGGTTTGCATTTCTGGTGCCAGTGCATGATTGTCCATGGCCATGGGGCTGAAAGAAGCCACATTTTTTCCTGCTGAAATGAATGCAAGTATGCACAGCTTCCCTGTTCGGCCAGCACCACCTTCACAGTGACAACCCGTGCAAGGACTACAACTGGAGGAAGGCAGGTGATAACACATGACACTTCCTCATGTGGTCCAGCAGAGTTTGCCCTCCAAGGAGGTAATGGGGCACGCTGATGAAAAATTACTTCCTCCAGGCCTCGCCCTACTAGGACTTGGCCAGGATGCTCGTTTGCAGTCTGGTGCCTGCTCCATGCTGCAACAATACTCCTCGCTGAATGCAGCCCTGCTCTGCTCTGATATTGGGTGCCATGGCCCCTGTTTGTACTGGTTATTCCTCTTCAGATCAAGAATTTGCCAGAGAGAACTGACTTTCCCACCAACGGGTGAAGCTCTTAGTCACCAACCCAAACAAAAGGAAAGGCAGCAAACTGACATTTTAAAAGAACACAGAAGGGTTAATCTTCAGATTGGAGATACCCTTTTACCAGGGTATTAGTTTTGTTTAGATTCTTTACTTTGATTTGCTGTTGTTGCCTTGTCCTCTTTCTTCCCCACTCTTAAGAGATGGTTTGTGCTATTATATTCAGCTTGATAAATTAAAACAGCATGAGGACTAATACTTGGCTACCTCCACAGTGTTAGCCTTAGGAAAGAATGACTAGAGTCTGGCTTTGTTCCAAAAGCTTAAAGTACTCTTACTGCCCCAGAGATACTGGCTCATACCTGTTACATTCCTACAGCACAATCCGACTCTGCTGCTTTCAGTGCTGTAAAATGCCACACAGTGGGCATTTAACCCATTGTGCCAGAAATGGTAATTTTCAAGTAATATAAAATAAATAAAACAGTCCAACCCAAAACAAGAGGAATTAGGGTGTTAAAAATATTTCTAGCACTTTAGTTAGTCTGTGTGGAGGAGTGAGATTCTTCAGTCTCCAGTCATCAGACAGGGCTGGTGGCACGTCAGAGCGGCCTGGATCGCATTTTGTATCTAACCTCACTAATTTGTTCTGAGCCCTCTCTAGATCAGAGGATGTCATATGCCCACTTACTGTGACAACACAGACACACCTGATAAGAATTAAGACCATCAACAGGTATTGACTAGCAGAGTCCAAAGAAAGTTACTGGTCTTTTAAGGATGCTTTCTTGTAAAACCAGCTGTAGCTCTCCCTTTCTCTCCAAGCTATCCCAAGCCCAAAGAGTCACATGCATAACCTCTACTTCCTTTCTTCTTCCCTTCTCTGAATGTCCCTCTCCACACAGGCCTCTGTTCTTTTCATGTTGACCTGCAGGTTATGTTTAGGTGTACTCCATTCAGGCTCAGACAGTGATGTATCAACGAAAGCTTTGCTAAATAAAAAATCCAGCCCACGTGGTCAGGGCTGCCTACTTACAGAGCAGCAGCAACATTCATTTAGACTGTGAAAAAACTGTCCCTCCAAGTTTTTCTCTGTTGTGGTAGTCTGGAGACAGGACAAACAACAGGTAAACCAGGTGTTCATAGCAAGGCTTAAACACAAACTGAGATCCTCAGGAAGAGGGTGCAGGGAGGCTTAACACGATGGTAACAATTAAACATGAGCAGAAAAGGGAGCAGAGAAAAGACTTTCATAACTGAGGGCTCAAAAAAAAAAAAGAGTATCTCCATATAGGAGAGACGGACACAGAAATTTACCACATAAACCATCTTCAGCTATCCTCATCTCAGAAGGTCACCATCTGAACGCCAGCACAGATTATGGACTGGAAACAGGTACAGCAAAAAGTGTGTAAATGTTGTGTCAGTAAACCCAACCTCATATTTCATCTGTTGGTGAAAGTAATGTGCATCTATATTGAGAAATCTTTTAAAGCCATGTGTCTTGACAAATTAGTTCAGTGTTACACAGTAAACTCACAAAGCAGAAGCTGTAGAAAAAGGGTATGCTTATGATTGTGATGAGGGCATCACTGCCAGCCTCGAACAAGGAGATTGTGCATGTTATGAAGAAATGATGTAAAGATGGCATTTCCTAGAAAAAGGCATGCTAAAGTGGCAGGAAGGAGAGACAACAGCTTTCTTAAATTAGAAGGTAAAATTATACATCTGTGCCTTCTGGCAGTGCCAGAAGTAAATTGGCTTCTTGCACGGAAAGTTTCTTCTACAGAGTTGGACCTTCAGCCACCAGCCTCCCAAGTCCTATATCCAGTCTGAGGCTGTGACCCTCAAACCTGTTGTGGGGAGTTCACTTACATTTCCCAGGTCCTCAGCAGGGACGGCTGCTGCTTGTTCAGAGGGGGGGCCCAGCAATCACAGGAGTGCATAAGCCTGGCTGCGGGATCCAATGGCAGAAGTGGGGCTGGAGATTCTCTTCCCCAGAAGAAAATGTCCTGTAACGCATAACACCTGTACACCTTGCAATAGTTTTCTCCCTTTCTCTGCACCATACTGCATTCAGAAAGGGCTTCTGCTGAAAGAAAAATTATAAGCACTGCTTTTAAACTCCTCCCTTCTTCACTGTCCTGAACATCATATCTTATAGCATATGCTGTTACATGCCTGTGCTTTCCATGAAAACAACCTCACCAGTTATTCTGGAAACTAGCTTTTACAGCTGGGGAAAAAAAAACCCCAACCCACCACATTCCTGCTTTTAGAAGTCACAGTTAAAGAACAGATATAATCCATGGGAAAAATAACACACTCCTGAATACAGACAATGTAAGACAGCCACAGCTTCTGCTCCAGGAATTGGTCAGTACAGCAAGAATAGGATTGTCTCCCTGTCTGTCTCTCAAGAGCATTAACAAAGTCCAAGACAGGCTATTGGTCAATCCTTATGCCCTTCCCCATCCAGTAAAGGAGAAATCCACACACAAAGAGCTGTACTGGGAAAAACCAGACCAAAACAGATCAAAGAAGGGCAAAATGTGGATGTAGCTGTCTAGGAGGCTGGTTATGTGCATGTGGCAGGACACCAAAGACGCTGCCAGGGAGGACTTTGTGCAGCCTCTCTCATGAAGTATCTCCCGGGTTATACAAGGGCTGGGCTAACAGCCCGGGAGGAGCGTGCAGTCCTCCTTTACTCAATAAATCCTCCTCACACTGGCTCTAGTGTTGCATGCCTAACAGCTATTAAACAGCTCTCGGGCCAGAGATGGCTCACATCTGGTGAACCCAGTCCTCACATCCGGTAGACTCAGCCCTCACAGCTGAAAACAGCTGTCCAGGTAGGCAGTCTCTAGCATGCTGACAGCCCAGCCCGAGCGGCACAGAGCAGTAAGCCTGCCCACCTCACTGCAGTTCTGTGAACAGAGAGTGCATGCTGCACCCTTGCTAAGGTCAGCCATCTGCTGCAGGACACAAGAAGCTCAGAAGTTTGGTCAAAATTCTTGTCAACAAGCCCCAAAAGAGTGATTTCTCATGGTTTTCTGCATGGTGTGGAGCTTTGATGTCATTCAAGGGATGTCAACATGTACAAGAAAAGACTGTAGCTGTCATGCATGCAATTGTTGTGGGGCCTAAGAAAGGTGAGTATCCCAATCTCACTTGGGAGAATATAACAATAACACTAAACAACACTAGTGAGGTTTGAGCAGGTGACTCATGTAGGGTTCCCTTGGAAACCTGAGCTATAGCTTTATCAGTCCATCAAGGCTGAAGGGTGTATTTGATGAGATGCCACATTGCCTGAGGTCTGTGGCCTTTTGAGCTGCTGTGACTCTAAAACCATAACCCTGGAGGATTCAAGTCTGTTCTTCACCTCCCAACCCACAATTTCCAATCAGGCTGCCATATAGAAAAGACTGAAGTCAATTAATTGATTTCATGATAATCTATGAAAAATAAGCTTTTGGCTACAAGCTCATTGCCCATCCTCAAGTCCCTTACATTTCATAATTTCCTAAATTTCTGAAAAGCACTCTTGCTCTTAAGCAGAGCATAGCAGAGTATCAGCTAAATAAGTGGAAGAGCTCTTCTGCTTGCTTTCAGTGAGATGCTCTGTAGCGACAAGCTTGTCCTTTGCACAGTTAAGACAGCTGTGTGCCAGGGGTGTCTCAAGGAAAAGAGGTAGTAAGAGAGGTAGTAAGTTGTGGCCATGTGTTAGAAGGCAAAGTCAGGTGAGTGCTCCAGGAAGTGGAATGTCCGCATGCATTTGGAGTTCACATGAGTAAGCATGTTCCCACTCTCCCTTCCCCTCCCTAACTGAACTCAGGCACCTTAAAGTCTGACTTTGTCTCACTTGTCACAGGCAATGAAAACTCATAAAATTTGGGTTGAAATCCTGACCTTGGCACAGATTTTTTTTCTGTTATGACCTGGGGCATGTCCTGTATTTTCTCTTTTTGTGTCATGGTTGTCACTGAAAATCCGGGAATAAAACCTTCTAACACCAATGTAGTGTTATAAGGCAGGCATTCTTTATTGCAGTGCTGGATGCACATGCGGTGGAATTATCCCCCGTGCATCCAGCGCTGCAATAAAGAATGCCTGCCTTATAACACTACATTGGTGTTAGGAGGTCTTAATCCTGGATTTTCGGTGACAGTTTCGGGCGACCTGGATGGGACCCTGCTTGTGAACACCAACGGATCCGTGGGATCATGGGACCTCCAGCCGGCATCGAGGGATTCTCGAGGAGAACCTCTGATCCCTGGACTGAAGGATTCCAAGTAAGTCCCCTGGAAATTAATTAAGGCATTCTTTTAACAAGTAATGGAGCTCCTGATAGGACGTGAGTTAGAGTCCCACTGAAGCCTGCTCGTAAGGCGCAGCGAAAGCCATGCAGAATTGGGCTAAAGTCGGTTGGTTGGTAAGTCTCTGCTAGGCGAAAGCCTGTGGAACAGGCCCCAGAGGGGGAGTCTTCAACGGGGGGTTGAAGTCTCCAAGGTTGGGATCTCCGGCAGGGGGCTGGGATCCCAGAGGGATCTCCAACAAGGTTTGGGGTCCCTCTGCCTGTGATAGTGCACAATCACAACCACTGGTCGTTTGGGAGATGGACACATTTCCGAGTAAAAAGCCCATCCCATGCGGTACACCTTTGGGATGTATTCTGAAATATTGGGAAATATTCTGAAACATTGGAAAGACCTGGGGGGTGATCCTTTGATTCGGAAACAATTAATTGATTACTGCAATCATTGGTGACTGATGTATACTCTGGATGGTGGGGAGAGATGGCCAGAGAATGGGACACTGCGTTATAACACTATCTTGCAATTAATGTTGTTTTGTAAATGGGAAGGTATATGACATAATATATGCAGATCTGTTTTTCACACTGAAAAATCATCTGGAGTGGCAGAAGCAGTGTGGGATACATCCACAAAATCCTAGGATGATGGTTTTAAAGAAAGGGAAATCCGAAGAGGATTTTTTAAAAATGTTGTTTTGCTTGTAGTATTGGTAAAAGGTGTTTAAAATATGAACTTGAGGAAGATTATGTTAAATTAATGGTTGTGCCTCAC
>Ga0065711_1029710_pt1 | contig 35119 bp, 6 predicted proteins | sample Hoacrofraction12_FD_59098 | JGI IMG/M metagenome (GOLD analysis project Ga0065711, IMG submission 59098) | Hoatzin crop microbial communities from Cojedes, Venezuela - Epithelial fraction 12 v2 (version 2) | ecosystem: Host-associated > Birds > Digestive system > Esophagus > Crop | place... | reverse complement strand
GTGTCGAAAGCCTTGCTGAAGTCAAGGTAGACAACATCCACGGCTCTCCCTTCGTCTACCCAGCCAGTCATGTCATCGTAGAAAGCTATCAGATTGGTCAGGCATGATTTCCCTTTGGTGAATCCATGCTTATGTCAGGCAGTAGCCAAATCTCCAGGGCGGCTTTGCAGCAGCTCTGCAAGCCTGCTATTTGTTCATGGTATGCTAGCAGCTAAATTTTTTGTAGAAGTTAGACCCTCATGGAACACAGTCCTTATTGATGGGAAAATAAATTTGACTGGCCAATATTGAAGTGTTTGATTGCATTCAATGTCTGAGGGACAGAATACACACTTCCATGGTACATTGTCCTTAGTCTCGTACCCTGCTAAATGACAGTATCATATTTAACTCTGGTCAAATAAGGGTGTGGTGGAGTGACAGGGTGTTTACAAGTATTTTCAGTGAATACATCCCAGGGTTATTTTAACCTCTCTTTTCCCACTAGCAGTCCTCTTGGTTTGAGTTTACCCTGGTGCCTTTTTGATGGGTGGCAGATGCACAGGCAGTGTCTACTCTGAATACAAGTAACACCAGTTCTGTTCAGCATAAAGTTCATGCAGATCTGCACAGACATCATTTATTGGGAAAGTTGATAAAACACTTAGAAATTTGTCTCCCAAGTATGAATTGAGATCAAGTCTTTCAACACATGCTCACAAACTGGGCTACTGATACCTCCTATTAAAAACAAAAAAAAAAGAAAGAATTTAAAGATGCCACTCATTTCTCACCGGCTGCTATTCCAATGCACAAGGAAAACAACATATAAATGAAAAAACATATTTGTATCTGAATAGTGCAGAATACAATAATAAATTGCATCAGACAGTGTACAAGTTACTGTCCCTTTCTATTAGCAGTAGTTGTAGGCAGACCCAATGTTACAGAATGCTTCATTCTGCAGTTTTCCCTTTAGGTGTCACACAAATTAGCCAGAAAAAAATATAACTTTCCTCAGGAGCAAGCTGTCTTTGTCACTTTGTCTTGACTTTATCTGTGTGCATTAGAATCTGCCTGAAGAGTTCTTGAAGGCTCCTCAACATCAGAAACATCTCACTTTAAATCACAATAACAGCAGTGCCCAACTTAGCTGGCGAAACAGAAGAAAAATTGTCTGAACTGTCATGTTCCAGAGGTCTACACTATGAAATCCTAGATGCACGAAAAGCAGGAGCATCTTTCCACTCTCCCATTCCCACGGAAGGCAAGGGAGAAGCGACTAAAGTGCAGAAATTTTTCAGTGACTTTTTTTTTAAATAAGAAATACCTATTGGTCAAAACTAAAAGTAGTAACAGAAGTGCAATGATGACTATGAAATGTTTTGGGGAATATAATTTGTAACAACTTCAGAGGTTTTTCTTGCATACCAAGTTCTTGCATGTCTTTGTAATGTGACTAGAAAAAACATATTGAGCCAGGCCTTTATATAGTAGGGTGAACATAAAGACCAGTGAGTTGGTACTATCTTACTGTGATTCAAAACAATTCAAGTCATTGAAAATGTCATCACAGAAGTGAATGATCAAAAGGATCTAGATCTCTCTGATGAAAGGTGTTTCTCACTGAGTCAGATATAAAGGTTAAGTACCTCCTTAAAATAATACCGTATCGACCAAAATATTCCAAATTGTATGTACCTCTCTAAGCTAAGAGATGATGAAATGCATTATTTACATGAGCATATTCCAAAAAGGATTTTGAGGGAAAAGACAAAAAACGAACACTTGCAGCTTCTTCACTCTACTTACTTAAGCATTCACTGAATCAGAACCTGAAACACACTGTTAACACACGTTTCAGATGTAGAAGATCTAAGTTAAAATGTCTGCCTTGTATATGACGGAATAAACTTTCATGGCAGCTGCCCACACTCCGGTCAGTGCTTCGCACACTAGGGCCTTTTTCTACTCTCTCTCCCTCTTGTCTTCCCCACCCCACAACAGAACAGAGCGTTCAAACTCAGTACAAAAGCTTAGGTTTCTCTGCAAAAACAGTTATGTCATTCCATCTGCTGTGACAGATGCACCATCATCCTGGCAGTTAGCGAAATATGGCAGCTACAAACAAGGCCAGAAAGACACCAACATGAACTATGCAACCTTCCACTGGTCCACGTGCCAGAACATAGTGGTGTCGCCTCCACGTCCCAACAAATCGCACCGCAAATTCAAACCTTATAGCCTCTTAGGCTACACACTTTAAGTGTTGAGACAGGACACATTTAAGGGACATACTGAAGATTATACAATGATAACAGCCTATCATACAAAGACAGGCACCAAATGTTACAGTTACCCACATGCTGTTTTAATGCCACCTGTTAACAAGTCAACATTTTACTGTAGGCTGAATCGAGAGAAGAAATAGTGACCAAAATCTAGTGTCGGTGGATGTCTTGCATCACACTATTTCAGTTTCATTGATCTGGATTCCATTACAGGTTTAACAGGTAAAGAAGTTTATAGTGAACTGGGCATGCATGTGAGTAACAGGGTTGGGAAGAACGCCCCCAACAGCCCACCCCGGAACACCACCACTGGGAGTAGCTTGCCCTGTGCTATTATTCTGTTTGGAGGCATTAGCAGCCAAAAAATTGCCCTCTCAACTGCTCAGTGGAACATTGTTACCTCCTTTTGTGGCTAGATTTTAGACATACAGAAACCTATCTTTAAACACAGAGGATCTTCTGTGTGCGACACCGTATGCATTAGATGCACTGTTCAAAAAATTGCACATGGTAACTGGGGTGTACAGAAGGCTTATTTCAGCTGAAGCTGTTTTACAAGAAGCATTTTTTTTCCTGATTGTTCTCCACTTTGACAGTCCATACATAATTTAAAACCAATATATTTTCAATTATTTTGAGCTCCCTAAACAAGAGAATTTCTATGGAAGTTAAATATAACCAGGTAATCATTAAAATGTTGCTTGTGTTGCAATTTTTTTGCAGTTCAAAAGCAATGTTAAAATTTCGTAGTAGCAAATGAGACCTCTGGGGAGGAATGGTTAGAAAGAGGTTTAATCAGTTTTTCCAGAAGGAAGAGGAGGAAATAGTCCAGCAAAATAGCCCTCAATTCTCCTACTCTCTTGGAATCAAAGTCAAGCCCAATAACCCATCCATACCAAAGTTATTCCAACAGCAGTATGTTCCTAATTTCATGAAAAAGCACTGTCCAGGTGAAGTTAACTGCATGGGCAGAAGTGTTTGCATTGCATTGTCCAAAATGTTCAGGTTTGTAGTTTGACATGACCTCATTATTACGAAATTAAATCAGAGCCTTGTAGGATGTTTTGAAATGCCTGCCAGAAGCTACTGAACTGACAGCCTAGTAAATCATATCTCAGTGACACCTTAGTAAGAAGTCAAAAGAAATCAGCTTTATCTGCCTTAACTAATAGTTCTGTATTCAAACTACTAGTAGGCTACGAATGTTGTGCATGCAAAAATATATCATCTACAAAGATGGACAGACATGTTGAGTCCCACAGTTTTCTTGTAGGTAGAACTGATTTCTCATTAAAATCCCATATTCACATGTAGCTTTTCCTGGAAGTTGGTTGATTTTTACTACAGGGAAAGAAACTGCATCATGCACTCAGATCACCTACTGCTCCAATTCTGAACCACCAAGTTTTCTGTTCGCTATTCCCTTTTACATTTATTATAGTAATATTTTTAAAAGCACTGAAGTGGTGAAAATACCTCAGTTGTTTAAGTACTTTTGAAAATGCTTCTTATTTAATTTAAATAGGATTGATGCACTGTGAAAAGCTTGAGGTAAGATCTCGGTTTTCATAGCACACTGAGACTGGTAGATCTCCAACTTTGTCAAACAGCCTTATTCACTCATAGGAGCCCCCTGAGACTTCAGAGCAGTATTTAAATAGATGCAACACATCCAAGAGTTTTTCTAGTTTGGGAGCCTATGCAAGTTTTTTTATCTTTACTTTATGCATGGGCATATCAAAAGCCAGATATGTTATACAGGATGTCTTCAAAAATATGACTCTGAGGATCCCTTACCTCTTGGCATTATTAGACACACAAAAAACGTGCAACTATTTTCTTATCCACAGATGGTGAAATCCAGGCTTTTGCTGTCAAACAACTTGATATAGTCGACCAATACTTGAAAGCAAAACGTGCTTTTAATGAAATAAAAGGAATAAAAATTATATTAATACATGCCAAAACACCTCCTTGCTCTCTCAGCACATTTCAGTTGATAGCTTTTACCTGCTTTCTTCAGAAATCCTTAGGGAGGAATTAGGAAAACGTATCTTGAGGCACATAGTTACATGGTGCATAAATTGTATTTTATGTATTCAGAGTTAAGCTAAACACAGTGGAAACAAAAAGTGGCTCCACACTTCCAGAGGTGTTTCTAAAAATCCTACAGTCTTTATGCAAGGACTGTGCTTCTGCAAGGAAGGAGTTTTGTTTCATTTCCCTCCGCTGAACTGCAGAACAAAATAGCCTAACGGCATCTTGATTTTACAAAGTTATTCAAACTGCAATTGTATATGCCAGCCAACACTATCATACATACGGGACTTTGCATCTGTCCTGTGCTTTCTTGACATTTAAAAGCAAATATACAGGAGTATTTGGTTAAATTTTACAGATTGCATTAAAATAAACCATTAAATACAAGACCAGCAATATTAAATGAATGCTGATAAATCAGGAATGCCCTTTTAGCATGTAACTCTCCATTTCTGGAAGAGTTTCTTCAGAAAGAGGAGGAAGAAAACACGAGCTCCATGAGACAAGGTGACTGTCAGGTTGGTCAGAAGAGAAGAGAAAAGTGTTTTCTGTCAAAATATATTAAACTGTCTAGAGTCTATTAATTTGTTTCCTGTACATTGAAGGATTTAGATCTGAGAGGCATTCAAAAGAAGAAATCCGATCAACAATATGATTTTGGTGTGTAAATAACTTGAGGATAAACAGCAATAATCTCCAGTCAGAAGGATTTTTTCATTTATTTACTGAAGAAAACAACATATAGTTGTATAAAGCCTATTTGCAATAAATTAATTTACTCTTGATGAAACACAGATGGACTTGACTTATCACCAGTGCCTATCGCTATTGAGTTACACCATTTTTTACTACATTCCCTTCCTTCTAGTGAAACAAACCACAAGAGGCAGAATTTAAGCTACCACTGGAATTCAGATCCTTTTTGTAGTGTTTGCCATTTTACAGCTATATTTCCAGGTAAATTGTGTACGAAGACTCAGTGTGCCATCTCCTCTGTTCTATTTCTAACCAAAAAGTCTACTAAATTTGAGGGAAGGAGTAAACATTGTATTTGATGCAATCCAAAAACTGTGCAATCAGGTATTTTCACATCATTTTAATCTTTAAGCAGTATATTAGCACTAATTATCATCACAGAAGTTGACAGACAATTCTCTGCTGCCATAAACAGTGGCACTGGCTTCTGGACAACATTACTTCTGCTGTAGTCCAAGCAGGGATTATAAAACACAGAATCAAAAAACAGGTCCAAAAGTACATCCAAAGTCTAGGTTATTTAATAGTTTTAGTTTTGCTTACCATATCCACAAAAGATATTGATGAACTCCATCAATTACAATCAGGAAGTTTCCTTTTCTAATTATCCCCAGACAGAAACTTTTACAGATAAAGAAAACCTTCATGTAAACACACTTTTTTATATGTACGTACATTTTCAAACAGTAAGAATTCTCTCCTATGGAAAATTGATGCCACCGTTTGACAGAAGACATTCATCTGCTATTGAGATGTTCAAACCTCCAAGCATGTTATATACATCAGAACAAAACTGGGAGTTAAAATTCTTCCCATATTTTAGAATCCTCTTCAGTGCTTTCCCCTACTGGATACAGGGATCACAGTAGACTTTTAGTCCACTACATTATCTGTTGCCTTCCTCTCTTAATATTGCATTGGTAAATTCAGTGAGCATGAAATGTTCTGGTAAAGTTTCCCAGCAGTGACAACTGGCATTGGGATTTGCCGATTGGGATTTGAAATCCGCTTTACTGCACATGTGTGTTTTTAAAAGACTGGATCTTATGGGAGTAGCTGGAGCCATGATCTGCAGTTTCATGCTTGTTGATTTATTTGGTCTTGAAAAAGCTTAACATACATTTCTGATAAGTAATAGTCAGCATGAGTTCTCTTCTGTGTGCATTCAATCAGTTCTGCTGACTAACTTACGAAAACCAAGTTTTGCTGGTCTAGTGTTCCAGAGTCCCAACACCATGTCTGCAACAAGCCAAGCTAAGCCTATACCCATTTCACATTGAAGACAAGGGAAATCTCAGTTCAGTGTAAGGATGAAGAAAAAGATTAGGATGTCAGGATAGAAAAAGATTATTTAGGGAGGAACTGTGAGGAGCGGACAGAGAGCGAATGGTGAATCAGGACCTGGTTAAAATCCAGAGTGAAGACATTAGAAAAAGAACAACAAATCTGGAAAGAAGTCTAATTTAAAGAAAAAAAACCTAACTGACAGAGGAGAGAAAGAAAGGAACACTTTAACACATTCTACAAATATACTGATAAACCGAAGTGATGTATGTCTAGCTAGCTAGCACAAAACAAATGGGAGAACTGGAAAGAGAAAAAAAAACATGTGAAGACTCCATAAATTATTTTGCAAGGTATGGTATTTGATAGGAAATTTAGTGCTAGGGTGTTACAATAAATAATCCAATAAATATTAACATTACTATATGGGATAGAACAATCTGGGATTGGAACATATAGTGAAGTTCATGGAGGACAGGGAAATATCTAAAGCAGGGCTGGTTCTATGCACCATTTGGGGGAGAGATGAAGAGAGCCAGAAAGCTATTTTCAGTATTGTAAATGACATGACTTTCTAAAATATTCATCAAATGGAATACCAGAGAGATGAAAAAGGCCCCTCTTCACCAGTAAACTCTAACCTTACTGCCGAGACAGAATGCTAGGGAAAACAGCTACATATGGGTAGCTAACTGCAGATCTGGCTTCTCTTCTTTGCCTTGAGGTATGCTTCCCTATCTGTGAGCACCATTTTCTTTTAATTCTAGCCTCCATGAGCTGAAAGTGATATCCTAAACAGGCAGCAGAATTTGTTCCACTACGACACAGATTTGTTCCGTGAGTGCTAAGGACTATACTCCTAAATTACCTGATTTAATTTTTGTATTACCAAAAATTGGGTACCTCAGTGGAAACAAAGAAGTAAATGTAAGTCTCCTGAATGTCTTGGGAGAAGTTTTTTTCAGGCTGGTAGCATGACCTGAGAGGACCTGTACAGTTACAAGTGGTGAAACACTACAGTTTTGTTACTGTTATCATGGAACTCCTGTATTTGATTTAAAACCACTTAGGACTCTGCTTAATCCTTATTTCTGGATATTAGAACAACAGCTGTATATCTCTCATTAATAGAAAGTTAATGCTTCCCATGCTTGCACAAAATTATATCCTAGATAAACATTTTTTCTAGGCATTGTTATTAGAATACATTGTGTCCTGTATAATATGCACTACGATTATGCTGTGATTTATGGCATTATGTGCAACTGAAACTTAAAACCACAGGAAAAAAAAAATCAACAGAGCAAGAAAGAGTCATATTACTGTAATCCATTTTCTCAGAATTGAAGAAGGAAAAAAGCGCAGATATCAATAAAGAACAACGAACCTAAAAAAATTCATATCAAGTTGCTGCTTAAGGAAAACAATTGAAAACTCATTTTGAGAAACATGGAGGTGTTGCCCAAGTTTCACCTTGTATGTCAACCTGATTTGATATTTAACATTCAAAGTAAACCAAACAGTGCAAACAAGCTTCCTTTAGAACTGAAGATGAAAAGCAGATAGAAGCTTATTTATTCAATGAAACTGCCGTTTTAGTACAAAGTTCAGCTTTAAACTTCAACCAGAATGACTGGAGTGGGAAAAAGGTTATTTATTTAAAACATGCACATGAGTTTATTTTTGGGGATGACAGGGGTTGACCGGGGGGGGGAGGGGTGTGTACATGGACGCATAGATGGTAAACTCTGATTTTATTAAAAAAGGAAAAAAAGTGGGGGGAAAAACCCCAAAACACCAAACAAGAGAAAATGCCTTTTCCTTAAGAGTCTTTTCTTCCGTTTATTTTTCACACCTAGACAAAATTTGTTTGGAGAAGTTCTGTGTAACAAGCAAGCCTCAAATGTTTAGCAGCTCACCTTGAACTACTTCCTCCAAACTACTTGAACAGCTTTGCTCCTTGAAGGCAAGGAAGCAAATGCTATGAATCTGCTAAAATTGTAAGTTTCCAAGGGGAGACTGGGGAGCAAAAGAAGGTTAGTCTATAACGCTCTGATTCTAGCAAGATGTTAAATTCTGCTGCTACCAGCTTTACATTCAATAGCCAGAAAACAAACAAAAAACAGACCCAGACCTACCAAATATATCACTACCAAAAGTTACAGCAGTGAAGAAGTACGACCTATAAATTGCTCTGCTGAATACAAGAATGACAAGTAATTTAATCTTATGAATCAGTAAGTACTTTCCACATAGGAATTATTATTTTTAATGAAATTTCCTAAGCTGCTTATGTAGATATCAGGCACCAGGACTGCCTGAACAGGGTAGACACATAACCAGACAATTTGATCATGATTGCAGCACTCTGAAGATCTTTTTTTTGGGCGCAGATTTTACAGACACGGAAGTGCGCTCTCTCACACAAGCAATTTCAGATGGAAACACTGCAGAATGCATACAGGAAATCCAGTCACCCACAGATTATTTCAGACTCAAGCTGTGTGTTCCAAGCATTGATTCATTTTATTTTTCAATTTTAGAGCAATGTATTATTGTTTATTTAAAAATGGAAAAGTCAATCTATGCGTATCTACATATACATATATATGTATGTACATTCTGTTTTAAAAATCTTGCTCAGAGAAATGAAACAAATTGAAACACTAAATCAAATGTAACACAGCTTGAGCATTACTAAATTTCTTGTCTTTTCTGCACTAAAGTGACATAAGTGGGAGTCACTGAATACATGTGCACTTGAGTAACTTGGCAGATACTCGCTCTAGGCTTAGTGTCTGACACAAAAATCTCTCAGCCCTCCCTCTTAGATGTTCTTTAAGTTAAGAAAAATGTCCATGAGAGTAGAGTTCACCAAAACTCAAATAACAAGGACTGGAATAGTCCCCCCTGACACAGATCATTGTTTCACAGAGTTCATGATCCACACTTTTCAATGGATGGGTAGCAAATCTTGCATTTCAAGAGTTTTACTTCATTTTTAGATAGTAAGGTTTTTTTCCCAATTCATACTGTCCTCTTTAAGGGTGTATACACAGCAGAACACAATAGCTTTCAACTCCCAATTGTGTGTCAAAAATTACTAATAAATAAGAACTTCTGTTGCATATTACACCTGTGAAAAAGCATGCTATTAAGCTATGAGGTGTAGTATCAGTAAAAGTAAATTTATTTATTCATGAGCTGGAGAAGATTCTATCAGTTTTTCCTGTATACAGTTTTGGAAAAAGTAACATGAGGAAAATTACTGGTTTATTACCAAGTTTTTCAGCTTCCCACGATACTCCACAGCGTATTTTTCAAGACCCTATCAGTGCTACCCAAACTGACAGCTATATTTCTAATGTAATATTACCAACTCGGTGAGATAGAACATTGGAAAGTCAATGAAAGCTATAGCTACTCATCAGTCCTCACAAACAAGTTTTTCTATGAATTTGCATACAAAAACCTCTTGAAGAATGAAGACTGTACAGGAAATTATGGGTCTACATATCTGACAAGCAGAATGGCTGCTCTGACAACAACATATTTACTATTAAGAAAAAAAGGTAACAGAAGGGACAAATTTTGTTAGCAACTAGCACAACGGGAAAGTGTTTTGAGACTCAAAGGCTATTTTAGAAAGAACATAACCTTTCATGCCACCAAATTCAGTGAGGAAAAGGGTGATCTATTGAGTAGGCACTGACAGAGCGACTGAAAGCTGAAACAAGGTCAGCTGTAGTAACTTCTATATCCAGCTTTCCTCAGACAAAAATACATTTCTGGCATGACTTTTGGGCATGTGTGCTATATTTACTGCTTTGGCTGCTTACTTAGGTCCTTCTTCTTCTCATACAAGGCATACATTCCAAACACAACAAGGTACCTTCCACTTCAAAAAAATAAAACAGCTAGGCATTCCAATCACATTACATAAAAACCTGAGGTATGGACAGTAAATAATATTATTTCAGAGCTTTCAAATCCATAAATCAAGGTTATGTATTCAGCTCCTGTTTTAAGAAGATCGAATAGCTTTCTCCACTACTTCTCTTACTGCTTCCGAGATTAAAAACAGGGAACTTGTTTCCTGAGCTGCATATAGAAAGAGCATGCCTGATCATGTGGCGGATTTTGTCACTAAAAATTTGAAGTGGCCACAAAACTCAGGAATGGTGGTAATTAGACTCCATCATATAGGTCTCTTCAGATCGTGCCAGATGATCTTTAAAAAGTACCAAGCCCCAAAGAAGCAGAGAGAAACAAGAACTTCTCAAAGTGAAGAACCAACTCCATTTATGATGATGTGGGAAATTGACAATTAGTTCTATTTTGCTATAGCTTTAGTTTAATTTTGTTATGTAGCTTTGCATCTATGTTAAGGTAAGAGTTAAACACTGTTATTTAGTTTAGTTCTGTTCTTTGTAACCTGGCTAACAAAGACTGCTGTGGCTCAAATGTAGTTAACAAGGACTGCTTGCGAGACAAACGAAGAAAAACAAGGACTGTTGTGGCTCACATGTAGCTAACAAGGACTATTTGGAGACCAACGAAGAGAAACAAGGACTGATAACCAGAAGTTTGTTGTTTGTACGAAGCGATTCTCTAGCTGAAACTGGTACTATGGTTTGGGACTCAGCCAACACAGACAACTCAGGAATTTTTGAGCCAAAAGTGAAAGCACACAATGAGGAAGACTACGAGCCTTCATCCAGAAGACCCCCACAGACGACCACCAGACAACACTGCGCAAGTGCTAAAGGGAGGTGGAGTATGACAATGAATTCTTAGAAATAATTACAATAGTCCAGCCTACTTAGATAAGCTTTGTAATAAACAGGTGCACGCTTCGTGACTCGGTGTGCAAGTTAGGAGGAGCGATCCCCCTTGCACCTGGCACCGCAATAAACATACCTGCTTTATAACTCTCTGAGTTGTGAAGTTTGATTCCGCATGTCAATGAAAAACTCTTGGCCAACCTAAAATCTGTCAAGACACCTACAAGGGAGGACTGCCTGTGTAAGTTCAGATCACGTGCTTAACCTTTACTCATTTGCTCACAGTCTTAAATTAACCTTTTCTGTATTTTACCTGGGATTGATGCAAGACTAGTCCCTAGATCCCTGGATACTTATCATTTAAGGATATCAATTCTTATCCTTTAAAGACTTGCAGGTTTCTCCAACCCCCTAACCCTCTTCCTTTGCTCTCCCTTGGTTTTTTTATTTGTTTCAAACAAGTGATACTGATTCCAAGAGCTTTCACCTTACTCCTACAACTAATCTGAGCCTGCTAATTTAAACATGTTCAATTTTACCAGGCTTATGCCTCATTCTTTCCTTTCCTAGAGATGGTATGTTTATTCATAACGTAATGACAAACACACTCTTCACTATTGGATATAAAGGACTGAAATAGCAAATTATACCTTTGTTCTGCTTTTCTATTCTCTTTTATGGTTTGTTGCTTCATTTTAGAATGAAAGGTTCTGAAACCAAGTATCCAGAAAGAACTTCATTCTATAAAGTTTACCTCAAAATTATATGACAGACTAATTATAGCAATGTGACAGACTAATTATAGCCATTATTGTACAAAGTTTTGCTTTTTCCAGGGATCATCTGATCTGGCAAAAAAGGCTGCCAATGAAGGGCAGCCAGAGAAAACAGATGCCCTAAGTAAAATACTTCAGCAATAGGTAGATAAAACATGTGAAAATAGGTTGTAACTAGCATATATAAAAATCTTAAACCAGATCTCATTGGGTATTTTTGCTTACAAAGTGAATGGAATAAAAGCCCATCTGCTAACTAATAACCTATTGTTCATGAAATACATGCATATTTTGTCTGATTATAGTGGACTAATTTTTTGAGAAAAAGAGAGAAAATTTTGAATGAGACACAGAAGACATTTTGCACCACAAGAAATAAAACAGATGTGGCCAATAATGAGATTGGGCTGTAACCAGTTCTATAACATTATTGTTGAACTTTCCTAAGAGTCTACAGTGCTTACACTACTTACCATTAATAACACTAGATGAAAATCTTATGTTAAAAATCAGTCGATTAAAAAGAAAGGTCTCATGCAAGGAATAAACACACTCCTTTTCATTTTAGATGCTCAGTTGCCAATCAAGAAAGATTTTCTTAACACGTACATCTGAAATACCTCTGCAAATTTTCTGCATAGTTAGAACACGTATCTGACCACATGATTAATCTTGCACTACCCACAGTGTGCCAGACAGTTAGCAATACCTGAGGACACAGACAAGTTATTTTATGTTCACACTGTAAGCAAGCACCTCTATATTCTGGTAAGGACAGAATCTCTTCCAGTAAAGATCATTCAAATCCTAGCAGCTCTTTTCTAGGTTTTGGAAAAACTTATGCCCTAATTTGGGGGTGGGGAGAACAGAGTGTGTTAAACTAAGATATTACTTGTTTTGAAATGAAGATAATATCTTTCTTATCAGTTATTCAGAATTTGCTTTTTTTTTTTTTTTCATAAACTAGTTTTCTGATTAAGCTTCCCCCTAAAAGAAACACGTTCAAACAAGTCAATGTGTAACATCATCTTATTGTGCTTTGCTTCCTTTTTGTTCAGGCACCTAACTTTAATGATTAGATGCAAATGAGCAGCCACATTCGATGAAGGGGAATCTGTGAGAGAAAAATCTGCTTACAGCATCTTAAGTAATTTGACTTCTTTCAGAACTAGAGTACGTACACAGATAAAGGTTAAGTCCAAGATAAAGTATTTCTTTAAGCCACGGTACATTACAATTTTACCTCTCCACCTGGATGACTGTTTCATTTAGAAAGCTTGGTGCTCATGTTTTTAGGTCTGCAGACGTCATCTTTTCTCACTCAACTTCGTGCCTACCAGAAGCTCAAACTGCTCAGAGCAGCCTTTCCTTGCCCAAACAAGGTGTATAAGTTATAGTTCATCAAGTATTACAAATCTCCTCCATCCATTCCAAGTGAAAAAGAGATTATATTGCAGTTTGGAGGACTTGCATGCAATGGCTTAACAGCTCCTAGATGCCAACAATAAATTTTGACAAGTCAATTAGCTTCTTTCCTTAGTTCTTCCTTCACTGAAGACTGGTAAACACTGCCATAGCTTTTAAATATTTTTTTTTCTAATTGTAAATGCAGTTATAAAACTTGAAGTGCTTATATGCCATACTTGGGAGAAAAGAGGGCATAAAAATCACTCAGATAATTTGGATTTTATAATTTAAGTTTGTTCTGTTTGTGACATATAAAAATCATCTACCACAAAAACGGAAGAATCTTCACCTTTGCAGTCAGCCAAACAGAAGTACGTTGCTGTTCTCTACCTGAAAGCAGTGCTACCATGCCATGCACTCTCAACAATAACCATTAAAGTCATTGTTCATATTGTCTAAATGCCAGCAGAAACATTACCATGCTTTCATCTGATCTGACAATGTATCACCTGCAGTTATCATCATATCTCTCAAAACAAATCTTAAAGAGAAGTTCAGGGTTATGAATCATACTTGTAACTAGATAAATACTGTCCTGAATATATCTAACAGATAAAATGCACCATGTTAAGACACATGTGGACTGAAGGACTGGTTTGCTTCAAAATAAGATGTATTTTCAAATTACAAAATATATTCATTGTTAAGAATCCTGATATTTTAAAAATCACAATTTTCAATTATTTAAATTTTTACATTAGTAGGAAAGGGATTCTCAGAAACAGTACATTAATCTCTCTTCTAGATCATGATGTTCAAACACATTTAAAACACAACGTAATCAAAATATAAACACCTTATTAGCCAGGTCACTAAACTACAGTAAACTCAGCAAGATGTCTCTCCCAGGTTCCATTCACAAAGTTCATACACAGTAAGGAAACTATCGATCAGATGTAGGCAAGTTATTTACACTACTGTTGTTCAAAAGAATTTCTTAAATGCAGCCTGTCACCCACCATGTCAGAAACATTCACACTCCCATATTCTATACAGATGCTGACAAAAAGACTCTTTTCTTTTTGTCAGACTACAGCAAATACAGGAAAGCCTGTGATAGTGCTATCAGTTTGTAAAGAGATAAGCAATAACACTATCTTGGACATTAATAAATTCAGTCTGCCAGTCTTTCACATTACATAAATAATTCCAATCTTATCAAACAGTAAACAGAGATGAAACTAATGTTTATCAAGAAAGAATTAATGAAGATAAAAGTGTTCCATTTATTGATTACTAGATGTTGCTTTGAATTAAAACACAACTAGATAATATCTCAGTGTTTAAAAAGTAAAGATTTGCCATTTTTTCCTGTAGTGAGAGATAGTTACTGGATGAAATATTCCTTTAGTCAAAAAGCACATATTCTGCAGAAGTTGATTGTTTTGCTAACTCGTCTTTGTTAAGCGGTGTTCTGAGTTGCTGCTGTCAAAAACATACTGCCGTTCTATGTAAATAGTTGAACTGGGAATCCATGTGTTTGACCCAAATCTCATTTGAAAGATTTGCTCAAAGTTGTTCAAAACTATATAAAACTTAGACATGTGGCTTCTAATTATTTGGGAGTTTTATATCATTTGCATATGCAGAAGATAGCAACATGTTAAGTTCCTCATGTAGACCTAAATAGCTCCTTGTGGAGATGGAATGATGTAGATAATCTTTGAATTCATCCCTCAGAGTCCTCCTGTATTTGGTCCATTGATATGAAAATGCATTTCTGTTTAGGCGCTTGGCTCACTCCCTCCTCTTACGGGTCTGAAGGAATAGTTTGCATGAGCAGATCTACGAGCTCTTAATGCAACACTACCTCTTAGAAGTTTCCATCTGCTCTAGAAGAGCAAAAGGGGTTTTTTGTACCAATATTTACACTCAGTACTTTTATTTCAAGAGGTAAAACTCTGTCACGAAGAGCATACGTGACAGACTGAAAAAAGATCAGTCAGGAAATGGTGGAGTTACTGCCTAGGCCATTTGCAATTTGTACTGAAACAAGACCGAAAAAAAGAAAGGAGATTATTGTGGTTTAGTTATTCAAGTCTTGCAGTTTTGCTGCCACAATTCATTTCCTTAATTACATCGAAATCATTTACCTTGAGTGTTAACAGATTTTTTTATTTATTTTTTTTCAAATGGTACATAAAAAGCCTGTGGGGCTTAATGAATTATTGAACATATGTTTTCCTTCGCTAGGACTAGAGATCACTTGTGGAAATTTCATAAATATAGGAAATTATTCTAAGAACTTTGGGAAGTCAGATTAGTAAAGTGCCTGCTCTGCTGACTCTTTTTTTTTTTTTCTTTTTAATTACTTATCCTTATGAAATAAATCTATACCACAAACCAAAAATGGTAGAGAAAATCCAGTATGGCTTTTAGATCACACTGGGGAGAAGAGTACACATCCGTAATGCACATCAGTTTATTCACATATTTTCAAGGACCATTCTGCAATTCCTGCAAATCTGAGAGCTGGGTGGTATGTGAGATTTGGAGATGCACATATAGGGGGGACATAAATCTGGAGGAGGAAGGAAAACAAATGCCAGCAACCCCCATCTTGCAATTCAGCCACCTTGTAAATATGTCTCCAAGGAGTACAGGTCCTTCACAAACTTTGAGTCTGGAAGCTTGCTTTATTTAAAAGGAAAGCTTATGGTTCTGCATTTGCATTAAATTATAAGACCTAGGGCCTTTGAGAGAACTATGGATAAAATTAGACGAGGCAAAAAATAAAAACTTGTGTCTGGATATCACAAAGTGAGTACTTAAATGCTGCTGTTATCAGCAGAGATTATACACTTTTCTGGATTTTCTATAAAAACCAGAATTCCTGGCAATACAGCTTTCTGACTAATCACCAAAACAGAGTTAACTTTGAATGTCTCCTGTTCTTTTTCTGCTCTGTAGTATCCCAACTTCATTCTTCCCAGGAGGTGGAACGTGTCACCTAAAGGGACACTCAGTCAAGGCAGAGGCATCTGCTGGTAAGGACAGTCACTACAACAGCCCAAACTACAACTCCTACATACACCTTCATACTATCGTAGTACCAGGATGTTTCAGGCTTTGTGTGAAACTTCACAGATTTTGATTTCCAGTGCAAAGGGAGATTTTAAAAATAGTTCTATCCACAGCTAACGGTAAGGATAACTCAGGGAACTTTTCACATTATCTCATCAACCAAAAACAGCAAAATACTACAGTACAGAGACAGAAAATACAAACAAATTCAGAATATATGAAGGCCTGAAACATCAGAGTTTTCAAATCTGACTGCGACAATATCAGGCAACTGCAGGCATTATGTTGAATGCTACTCACTGATGCAATTATGGAATGAAAAAAAATTGATGTATATTGGCCAGAGTGTCCGCTAGTGATCCCTTCCTTCAGTACTAGGAACAATAACTGCATGCGGACAAGCACATTAGCTTAGCACACTATATGATTTAAAAGAAAAAAAAAAAAGGTCTTTCATTCTCACTGAGATTTTAAAACTGCTAGACTAGTAAACTGATAGATAAAGACATAGGAACAGAAAATGTTTTCCTTTAACCTGAAATACTTCTGGGTTTATAATTTAAAAATCTGTGATATTTAAAGACTCTAGAAAATAACCAAAATCAATGATGAAATGTGACAAACAAATTGCTATTAAAAAAGCAAGCTATTTCAGCTGTATTGAGTTCAGCAAGATTACACTTTCTCCACAAGAAATTCATCATGGATGTGAAGAAAGTAGAGTTTGAAAACAGTTCCAATGAGGTCTCAAGTGTTGCAAATAGGAATGAAAACATGAAAGACAAGGAAGAAAAAGGGACACACTGCAACAACAGAAATTAGGATTTTTTTTTTTATCTGCAGTTGCTTCTTACCATTGCTCTGAAGACATACGTGGTCTCAGCATAAGACCATCTCAGTAACTGGTACCCATTGGAGAGACGGCATGTGTCCCTGCTCAGAACTATTAGAACTACCCATTTTCCCTAACTCCACATTTACAGAATGGTAACTCCACATTTATAGAATTAAAGACTTGTAACAGTCACTTTAAATACACAACGCCTTCTTTAAAAAGGTAAGGGACCATGTTTTTCTCTCTGGGAAAACAGAGCTGATTGGTGTTAAGGCAAGTACTAATCAGCTCATTTTCCTAATTTCCAAGGACCTTGATATTGTGCTCAATTCAACTTACAACCTATCCCCACTCTCCAAGAGCCACTCATTTAAAGCCTACAAATATTTTGTTGCACCTTTAGTGAAAAAAAAAAAAAGCTTAATTTGCAAGTGTCATGAGGTTCACATTATGACTTTTCTTCACTTTCTTAATATTCTTAGTCTTGCACTTGTTCATCCTACTGTGCTAGTTATATTAACAACACTCAAAAATAGCTGTGCAAATGAAGCTGCCTATGGGAGCAGAGAAAAAGAAAACTGGCAGGATATCAGCAAAAATATATAAAATAAATAATACAGTGCATTCTTGTGTTCATTCACAGTAACTGGACACCAACACTTCAATCCATTTTCACAAAATCTCCACAAAGTCTGATTTTAGAGCTCTGTAAAGTCACTCTCATTTCCAGAAATCCTCTCTTGTCCCCACTCCCCCAGAAGAGCAATGGCCATTGAGCTGGATTATCATAAATTCAACAATCAAATTTACACAGCTCTGGAGATGCAAGTAAAATGAGTATTATATCTTCATTTCCTTTGTGACACTTTATCAACCTCTTCCTCTGCTGATGGTAGAAGCCAATAAAATCCTATTAACACTAAGATCTTGTATTAAGTTTGACAGTTTACAAATTGCAGGGGTTTTCATTTCAAATATGAGCAGCTTGAGATACTCTGGAGTTTCAATGTATAAAATTGTTTAAGTTTGAATAAAGTTGGTAAAATAATTTGGGTGTATTTTTTCCTCTGCTTTTAGAAAAGGCAGCAGAAGTAAATTAAACAAAAAACCTTATAATCCTTCTTGAGAGATTCACATTAGTCTAACCGGGAAGATCAGAAGAATCATAACAGATCTATATTTAGAGAGCAAAACATTCACCTGATCTCTCTGTGGGCCTGATCCAACTGCTACTTGAAAAATAACACATTCTCTCCCATGGACTCCATGGGCTTTGTACTAGGCTCTGTTGCTCTCCATAATCACAAGGAACTACTCTTGCAAAATGAGTAATACATCCTAAGAGAAAGAGGCTTAAAGCAACTGAACCTTTAAATAGGCAAATAAATAGAGATACCAGCAGCAGGGACGCAGTTGGCACCTGCAGAAACAGCAATCAACAGTACGGCTGACCAGCTGGTAAATGCATTAGGAATTATGCCAGAACAAACTTGGGGACAAATCTAAAGCTATTCCTGTAATTGGGCAAATTGCCATAATTTCTGCACTTATCCACTGAGTGATTTAAATTCCTGTTAAATATTATTTGAAGAGAATAAATACTAGTCCCAGCTGGTGCTATTCTTCCAGTACTAACTTTCTTCATCGAAGAATGTTCTCTCAGAGAGGACCATAGAATCATAGAATCATTTAGGTTGGAGGACAGTTTGAAGATCATCGAGTCTAACCACTAACCTAACACTGTCAATTCCACCACTAAACCAGGTCCCTAAGCTCTGCATCTATAGATCCTCTAAACACCTCCAGTGATGGTGCCTCAACCACTTTCCTGGGCAGACTGTTCCAGTGCTCGACAACCCTTTCAGTGAAGAAATTCTTCTTACTATCCAGTCTAAATCTCCTCTGATGCAACTTGAGGCCATTTCCCCTAGTCTTATTGCCTGTTACTTGGAAGAAGAGACCTACACCCACCTTGCTACAATCTCATTTCAGGTAGTCGTAGAGAGCGGCAAGGCCTCCCCTGAGCCTCCTTTTCTCCCAGCTGAACAAATTCAGTTCCCTCAGCCACTCCTCATCAGACTTGTGTTCTAGCTCATCCACCAGCCTCATTGCCCATCTCTGGACATGCTCCAGCAACTCAATGTCCTTCTTGTAGTGAGGGACCCAAAACTGAACACAGTACTCAAGGTGTGGCCCCGCCAGTGCCAAGTACAGTGGCACAAACACCTCCCTACTCCTACTGTCCACACTCTTCCTGATACAAGCAAGGATGCCGTTGGCCTGCTTGGCCACCTGGGCACACTGCTGGCTCATGTTCAGCCAGCTGTTAACCAACACCCCAAGATCCTTTTCTGCTAGGCAGCTCTCCAGCCACTCCTTCCCAAGTCTGTAGCGTTGCAGGGGGTTGTTACGACCCAGGTGCAGGATCCAACACTTAGTCTTATTGAACCTCATGCAGTTGGCCTTGGCCCATCGATCCAGCCTGTCCAGATGCCTCTGTAGAGCCTTCCTACCCTCAAGCAGATCAACCCTCCCACCCAACTTGGTGTCATCTGCAAACTTACTGAGGGAGCACTCAATCCCCTCATCCAGATTATTGATAAAGATGTTAAACAGAACTGGCCCCAGTACTGAGCCCTGGGGAACACGACTCGTGACCAGCCACCAACTAGTTTTAACTCCATTCACCACCATTCCCCTTGGATTTTGGGGTTTTCCTTCTGCTCCCCATCCCAGTCTTCCTGCTAAGGGGGCTGGGTGTGCAGAGAACAACTTCCTTTAGTGTTAAAAGCTGAGGCAAAGAAGTCATAAAGTATTCACAGCCTTTTCCTCGTCCTTTGTCACAAAGTTTCCCCCTGCAACTAATAGAGGATGGAGATTTTCCTTCGTCATCCTTGTGTTGCTAATGTATTTGTGGAAACATTTTTAATTGTCTTTTACAGCAGTAGCCAGGCTAAGTTCTAGCTGGGCTTTGGCTCTTTAACTTTGTCCCTGCATAGCATCACAATATCCTTGTAGTCCTCCTGAGTGGCCTGCCCCTTCTTCCAAAGGTCATAAACTCTCCTTTTTTTCCGAGTTCCAGCCAAAGCTCTCTGTTCAGCCAGGATGACTTTTTCCTCCACCGGCTCGTCTTTCAGCACATGGGGACAGCCTGCTCCTGCACCTTTCAGACTTCCTTGTTGACGAATGTCCAGCCTTCCTGGACTCCTTTGCCCTGCAGAACTGCCTCTCAACAGACTTTGTCAACCAGGCTCCTAAACAGGCCAAAGTCTGCCCTCCAGAAATCCAAGGTGGTGGTTCTGCTAACCTCCCCTCCTTACTTCTCCAAGAATCAATAATGCTGTCATTTCGTGATCACTGTGCCCAGGATGGCCTCCAACCATTACATCACTCACAAGTCCTTCCCTGTTGACAAAAAACAGGTCCAGCAGGGCACCTTCCATAGTTGGCTCACTCACCAGCTGTGTCAGGAAGTTGTCTTCTACACACTCCAGAAACCTCCTGGACTGTTTCCTATCTGCTCTATTGTATTTCCAGCAGACATCTGGGAAGTTGAAGTCTGCCACGAGAACAAGGGCCAGCAATCCTGAGACTTCCCCCAGATGCTTATAGAATATTTCATCTGCCTCTTCATCCTGGTTGGGTGGTCTATAATAGACTCCCACTACAATATCTGCCTTGTTGGCCTTCCCCCTGACTCTTACACATAAATACTCAACACTATCATTGCCATCATCAAACTCTGGACAATTAAAACACTCCCTAACATACAGGGTTACCCCCGTGTTTTTTCTTCTTTGCCTATCCCTTCTGAAGAGTTTATAGCCGTCCATTGCAGCACTCCAGTTGTGCGAGTAGTCCCACCATGTTTCCATGATGGCCACTATATCATAGTTCTCCTGCTGCACGATGGCTTCCAGCTTGTGCTGAAATGGCAGCAGAACACATTTAAGCAAGATCTAGAAATTTGTCCTAAACAAGAAATGTAAATCCAAAGCAGATGACTGGAAACATGAAAGAAGCAAGATGACAAAAAAGGACCAAATTTGGCCCAATTTCAGGAAAGCATGCAAGACTGCGCAATTTACATTCTCAGTGATTTCCTGAATAGCCTATGAGAGTAAAAGGGTTAAGTAAAAAAAAAAAGAGGGAAGTGGAAAGGGAGAGTGTAAACAAAAGTAGAAGGAAATGTAGAAGTGGAAAGAGAGAGAGAAATGCAATAACAACAAAAGAAAAAGTGGGGTGCAGGACACTGATAAGAGTCAGCAGAGAATAAGGCTAAGGAGAGAAGAAATAAGTAAAGCAATGGCTAGGACGGCAGATTCTCTTTATACTGTTCCTTTAAAAAAAGTGCTTGGCCTCATTTGACATGGGCTGGGGGCTGTGGAAAAGTTGCTATTAGAATGAATGGCAAGCAGGGTTTAAGACAGCTTTAGGTTAGACTGATACTCTTTTCAAAACTTTCCCTAAACCTGCAGAATCTGCAGCAGCATTTCAAAACTTTCCCTAAACCTGCAGTACCATTTCTGAACAAGTCTGAAATATCCTTTCTTCCTAGTAAAAGTTGGTTGTTGGTTTGTTTTTAAATAAGGACTTCCCACATATTCATCCCCCTATGCTTCGTTGTCATTACCACTTTGAATAGGCTTTGATATTCAGGGACAATACTCATTCTTACATTTTATTTCTAATTGTCTTTACCTTTGCTCTTCTGCTTAATGAATGGGAGCTGTTCAAAGATTTTATTTTCCCCCTTTTATTTTTTATTTTTTTTTAAATACACATCCCTAAAGTATACAGTCTCAAAGCCTGTAAAAAAATTAGTACTTACTGGACACCTGAAGGATATGCGTTCTTCTGATTATCAATTACTTTACTGAATCAGGACAGCACCACTCAAATAGATGATCCAATCAGAAAATAACTATGGGTTTTTCTATCAACACCCTTTTCAACACCTACGATTCAACACATCACACGGAGTTTGTGGCTATACTTAGTTTCCTCAGATCACCACTCTTCTCACATAAGGCAGTCTTGGACGGCTCACAAGACAGAGTGGGAGGCTTTATTTTGAAGCAAACATTGCCTCTAGTAAGGATGTTTGCACACAGCAATAACTTGCCAGTGTTTAAAGCCAGAAGCATTTCTAACACCCACTTATAAACATTCAAATATATCTTTTTTTTTTCCTAGAATCTATACTCTATGACAGAAGAGAAAACCTTTCCTACTTCAAGTAATTGTGTCCAGATATGATACCAGGTAGATCGTATTTAGCCATCTATCCATCACACTGAGTATACATATATTCACATGCACCAATAGTGCATTGTGTATCCTTGGACACTCTAAAGTTGCTGTCCTGACATCTGATGCTGTCTACTCTCCTTCTGCTGTCCTTGAGCTCAGGGCACAAGGGCAGAGGGGCAGAATTCTGTGATTCACAGCCACAGTTAATATATTGCACTATGACATTGCTGGTTTAAGTGGTTAGAAGTACAATCTTGCAGGCTTAAATTTCACCCTAAGCAGCAGAATAGGAAGATGCCTATCTATAGCACTTAGAGAAAATAATCTGCCTGTTCAGGTAGAATTTCAGGGGTGAAAACTAAACAATATATGTATTCATTTTATTTATTTGTAATGGATGACCTAAATTGCCAATTAAAGCTTAGGCTTAGTTCAAGAATTAGTTAATTAAAGAGTAGTTAGTTAGTTAAAGAGTAGGTAAACTGAAACCCTTATATTGCCAATCTACACCCGAATACCAATTACAGTTATGGTCAGGATCTGAAAATAAAAATCATAACCCCAGGAAAATAAAAGCATTTGAAAGCCTTCTTCACAAGACATTGGCCGAGATTTGTACTATGTCACCTGATCAAACCTTTGCATTCAAAGCTACACATTCAACGTGTAACATTTGGTGAGCCACATTCCTTTACTTTAGGTACAGTGTATTTTTGAGCAACTAGTGCATACTAAGAAGAGATTGTGTTAAGTGCCTGAATCTCTGAAGAAGGGAAGAGATCTTGTTCCTCAACCAAATCTGAAATAATCGTATGCTGTCAAGTCAGCAGTGAAATATAAGTACAGTGCACAGGACTAACCTTGTCTCTGCCTTCTTGTGATATTGTTATGAGTGATGCATTTTTAGCTTTATATCAGGAGACAACATCTCAACATCCTGTGGTATTTTACTGTTGTGCTGACTAACAAAATACAGCATGTGACCCCTTTTATTTTCTGGTTCATCAGTTTTATATTCTTCTTTACTTGCCATACATTTTAAATCCGATGGTATCCAACACAGGCAGCTCAGAACATGCTGTGTTTAGAAGATATTGGCTGACAGTGTCTTTGATTTCATAAAAGCTTATTTTCAAAAAATTAGCTGTGTATGTGTGTATTTTTTTAATGCATAACATAACAGTCAGTTAAACAAAGAAATGACGAAGACGACAAAATTACAGATTCTTCTGTGTTTTCCAGTCTGGGGAAATGCCCCATTGTGCCCTTGCAAAAGTTTTTTTTGTACACTCTGCTGGAACAGGCATGAACTTTATTTCCTTGCAGCAAAACTTGACAAAGCAATGGCCTCACACAGAGGGCCAGATGCTCATCTAGCACAAAATGACAGAAGCCCATTGATCTTCACTTCTGACTGTGCATTCATCTAATTGCATTCTTAAGTTTTACAAAGGAGAGATGGAGTCTCCAGCATGCTCCACTGTTCCACCAAACTGGATACTGGGAAGCTCTAACTGCACTATTGCTTTGCAGTAAATGACAAATAAAAATCTTTTCACAGTTTGCCACTATCATAACTTGAATGATTTTGCTTCACCTACTAGAGTAATTGATTTTGTATGACAATCAACAGCTATCATATCAACTGCTAGACTTCTTACTCTTTAGCAGTGTCCTTCCGCGAGTGGCTGACAACATGCTGTTAAGTTACTAAAGAGGTAAGAGAGTCATATTTTCAACCGGGAAAGAAAAGTGTCTAGTAACTGGAGTTTTTTCTTCTCACTGAAATAGATAACATACTGCAGAAACCCCAAAATAATGAAGCTGAGCCCAAACTGCCATTTCCTGCCACTGATTATTTGGACCTGGGAATAACTACCCCTCACAGATGGAAAGAAACTCCACACTCATCAGAAGAATCTGCTAACTGTAGATGACAAATTGTAACTTTAGAAGTACAACTTCTTCATTAAAAAAATTTATGAAACAAAAGCTATGATTGTACTTCAAGATTGTGTGGGGTTTTTTCATTAAAGACTTCATTCTTTCTTCATGGTTAGGCTCTTGTATCTGTACAAAATATTGTATTAGAATTTAAGAGAAAAGTGTGTATTCAAACAATCTCCATACTGTCTAGATCAGCTGATTATCCAAGAGCCTTTTTTCCACGTGAATCTAGTATGTTGGAGTCCTTGACTATATGTCCTCTATATAAGAACAAATAAGAATGTTTTACAAACATAGGTCTTTAAAAGGGAACTACTCTGCAAGGTAACAGAGAGGTATTTAGGTACACATCTGCCTGCCGTCATTTCTTAGTTGTTTTTTTTTCTACCAACACATCTCCCTCCTAAACCAACAGAACTAATTTGTTAAATCTTTGACTTCCTTAGCCCCTTCTGCTTTCACTGATTCAGCAGAAACACTGTCAAACACCTGGTGCTTTGTTGTTCCTGAGTAGTCCAATTATCACCTGGATAGCATCAAAATTAGGTTCTTGTTACAAAATGGCTCAGCTGCCCTCTCTTGAGATTATTTTCATGCTCAAACAGTGGCTCTCAAACAAGGGGTGGTGTATGATGTATCTAAAGCAAATTTCATCTTCCTCTCTCTCCATCTTTCCTGTGCTTACAACTATGAGGAATAACTGAGCCTGGAAAACAGAGGCAAACAGGAGCAAACACGTGAGAAGCAGAAACACAAAGGAGACAGAATGTCACCTTTTCAGAAAATAAGAGACAACAAGGCAGCTCCAAAATAGCTGAGAATCACTGCAGTATATGTCAATGTTCCATAGACCAACAGCTAGGGGCACTGCAGCTCTTCCCACTTCCCCTCCCTATACTACTGCCAATTCAGGCAACGCTCACTAGCACACAGTTCCACTCCTCCCCAGATGCTTTCCAGCAGTAATCCTAAAGCGTCCAAAGCAGGACTTTACCCTTATTCTAATCATGCTGTCACATATAACACCACAAGGCAGATACAGACCTTGTTCTGTGCTGTCATATAAAAAAACCAGTTCTGGCTACTAGTCAATGAACAGACAAAGGCAATGGCAAAGTTTTGTAAATATGGGATTATTTTAAAATATATTTTCTCCACTTGAAAAAACCAACTTTATCCAGAATCAGTTTTTAGAGGAGCTGATGATCTGAACAGCATTCTTCAAGAAAACACTAAGTATAACTCAAACCACATTTGTGCACAGAACAGAATGTGCAGAAGACAGTCACAAATAACTCAGCAGCCTTAGGTTACCTGTAGAGCTACTTTTTTTAAGCAAGTCTCATCAGATAAGCAAGAACAGTTTACTGCTGGAACTGAATAAAATGGTAAGCCGTCTGGCTTAATAAAGTTAGGATGTTCTTGATCAAAATATTACATTGAAGTGGTGATCAGGCTAAATTGAATTCTTTATAAGAATAATGAAAAAGATTTAGCCACACTACTGAGAAAAATGACTTCATAATAAACCAAAGTACACATAATGTATTTGAGGTAATGCTAGAAATCAGTAAATCATGTGCTTCTCCTTTTAAGATATACAATTTGCTATCACACTAATCTGATGCTCTCAGTTATCTTTATGAATTAAATTGTCTTCTCTTTAAAAGCTCAAGTTCAATAAAGGTCTCCTCTAAGCATTAAGCAACCATAACATTTCCTCACAAAAACACTGTCTTTTCAATCTAGAGAGACTTTAGCCTAATTTGAGTAGTACAGAAAGACAGGCGTATAGATAATTGCCTTAATTTTCTCTAAAACAATCAAGATAGTCAGCCACAACTATTATAGGGTCCTTGGAGTTATGAAATCTGCTAACCTGAATATCAAAACAAAAATCAAATAAATGAAAAAAAAGACTATAAGAAGTTTGGTTTTTAGATATTTGCCAAATTTGTTTTCAGGTATTGAGCTGGAACAGGCTAGTTAAATCCTATCTACAATCAAAACCTCTATCTTAATTATAAATACAATTAGTGAATCTCTGCCCTCAGAAGCCTTATGTTTACTTAAATCTCAAACCATTACAAAAGAATTTGAGGCTGATATTATAGAAAATCAAGTACTTACTTCAGGCTTTGTCTTTAATCCACTTTGAATAACTTCAGGTACAGACTTCATTTCACGTCCAGTGACATAATATAAAAGTCACTTCCTTTTTTTTCCAGTTAATTTAGCCCTCCTGTTTGCATCCCCATCCAAATGACTAATTATTTTTGAGACAGTGTGAAGTGTATAAAAATCATGTTACATGAATAAACGCTTTTCAGAGTATAGTGGATATAAGAAATTATGCCACTGACAAAAGTGAAAGTCAAATAAATACCCAGAAGTTCATCAATTATCTAGAATAAAAGCAAACTTTAGTTCCTACAAGCTACAAATTGGATTTTTCATACAGAAATATATTCCTCTTATTCATAATAGCAACAAAGAACCCAGGAAAAAAACTGAGAAATAAATAAATTCTATATGTATTCATAGAAATACCAACACTTACACAAAATAACTTTATAACTTAACACAAAGTTGCAAACATTAAGAGCTTCATTCTCCTACTAAACTCCTTGGAAGTTTTGCTACTTCCACCACCCCCTCCCAGCTGGGACCAAGAACAGAAAAACAAAGAAAAACCCTGTACAGAGTAACTCTTATATAGCCAATTTGGACTATTATTAAAACAAAGTCTTAACCAAAAAATTCAGGGCTTTTACTATGTCCATTTAGGAGTCCATGTCTATTTAGGATTGCACTTCAAGAGAATTTAACATAATAATACAGTGTATAACGTGCAGCAAATATGCTGCTTAATAGTCACTAGCTACAGCAAGTTTTTGCTGATCAACAGCTATTTTACAACACTGACCAGATTAGAAAGGCAGCTCTTGTTACAAAAGAACATCTCTGCTTTCAACCTCTATTCCCATATGTTTACGCTATCTGTTCAAAGACCTATTAGATCTAAACTCTTTGATATATGACCAGCTACTTCTGCACAGCTTTTTGTTAACTGAAATCTAAACCCAGTAGGGAAAAGGACAAATCAGTCCTTTTATCAACTATTTTCAGTATCAATTTACTATCAACAAGCATATTCACTTTGCTTTTCAGTGCTCCGGTACATCGTGAGTTTAGAAGAAGGACAAGTGGAGAAGAATAGAATTCAGCTCTTTACTAATACATTTCTAAATTTATTATTTCTGAGTAACATAAATATGAATATTTGAATACAGAATCCATCAAAAAGTTCTGGACATACATGTTGGATATGGATACTTATTTCTCCTGACAAATATCACTCCTGAAGTGAACGTCAGTCTTAGACCTGTTCATACAGAGGTAACTGCTGGAATCAGATCCTCCTTCTGCCAAATACTTAATTTTAAGAACTGAGAAACAAGCTTCAGATTTAGTTCAGACATCTACTGTTTATACAAAGAAAGAGGGCACATTAAGTCAGGAATTAGGAAATCAGAAACATCCAGGAAATCATCATTCATTCCTTGAATGAAAAGAGATAGCTTCTCTTTCAAAAGCTGAGAACTCATGAATTTTGGTGTGACTATGCTTTATTATGTCTTCAATATCCCAGAGACAGTCTAGAAGAAAATCTAAATTTTAAAAAATAGATTAAAAAAAATCAAACAATCCAAACCACCACAAAAACAAACCAAAAAACCAAACCACATACACACAAATTCTCATTCCTAAGACTTATTTCAAAATGAAAAAAGTAATCTTCCAACTTAAAGGAGAAAATAGACTCAGGATTTGTGCAGAGCTGAGAAGTGGGTCTTAACTATACATACTTACACACTAATAGCTATCAATCATTGACAGCATTAAAAACAAAGCCATACACTGACCAAAAGGATTCTTCAGTGTATTAAAACTAAAAAATCTGCACTATTAATTTTGGATTTATTTTTTTTAATACGGTGCAGATCTAACAGAGCACTTCATATAAATTGCTCATCTTGTCAGTAGTCCTACACCACATCCACAAAACAGCATTTAAAACCTGTATTATTTCTTTGGGAAAAGGGTCCTCACACAGATCGCTACCTCCCAGCTCTGAATTTTAATTGACCGGATTTGTGCAAACTAACTAAATGATGCATGAATGCATATAGATTCAAAGTTCAATTTCTTCAATCAAAAATCCAGAAGGCATTGCCAAAGTAGGCGTAGGGAAAAAAAAACACAAAACAAATCAAAAAAGGAAAAACAGCATCTGCTAATATTAAACTCAGACTTTGCCACTCCGAACAGAATTATAAAACCTCATCTAATGACAGAATAATTAGGCATACATCAACCAATCATTGGCACATTGTCAGAAAAAAATCTTTAGAAAAAAACCAAAAGATACAAATATCAGCACTTTCACTAGCATACACTAAGTCTCTAGCTTTTGCTTCCCCTGACTAACTCCAATCAATGAGTCAACTGCAGCAGGTCGAAAGCAACTGTGATAAAATGCCACCTTATGAAGTAACTGCCTTCATAGATCTTACCAAATGAGTCATAAAACTATTCATCAATATCACGCCTTGTGCTGTACAGCACAGTTATGAGGTAAGCTTGGGGAGTTCTCTGATCAGAAAAGCTTACTGTGTTATTTCATCTGCAGGCTATAAATCATGATTTCTTACATTCGGTACCACCATTAAGTAGGGAATGCAAACCTCCACTATCATTAGTCGACAGCTAACAAGGCATTAACATTTTCATTAACAGTGTTGACAAATTCAAATCGATTTGAAAAGCTCATTTGCATCATATCCTAAAAATGTGAAGTAGAAGGGAACAGCCTGACAACTTGATTATATGCTATAGCTTAAATTTTTGTTTTTCTACTTATATATAGATGTAAAGTATACATCACATCTGGTTATGTTACAGCATTCTAGCACCCTTGTATTTTTAGTTTGCAACTGCTATATTAAACTTATAAACTTATGGCCAGCAGCTATGTGATGTTCCAACTTCAGCTTGCTTAAATAAATATTTACCACCATTCATAAAAGATGGGAAGTATAAATGAAATGCCAGAAACTTTGGATTTTTTTAACCCAAGGAACAGAAAAAAGTGAAGATGGAAAAAGTTGACAGTATGGTACTCCAGTAACAGTGTCAGAGATGCAATATCCGGAAACATAAAGCTAGAGAAGTTTCAAAATGTAGAAATCCTATTTCATTCCAGCTTGGAGTGGCACTTACAGAACAATTAAAATACATCTAAGAGCAATGACTGTTCTCCATTACTGTTATCAAACTTCAGATTACGTAGAAACCATACATCAGAAAGGGTATAATGAGGAACACTACAAGTGCAGAGATAAATGCTCTTATGCACACAAAGACCTAAAATATGCAAGAGTGATAGGCTTTGAATGTATTTAGTTTATGAGAGACCCCGGTTTGAGCCCCCATTTCACCTATACTGGACCAGAGACACTGGTCTCCTGACACTGTCTCCCAACACGTTGTCTCCTGGATATTTGGACAGGTGGAACCTTTTTTATGGAATTAGGAAACTAGCATCCAGGGTCAGTCCTAAAAGAGAATCAACAGCCATCCAGAATGAAAACCTTCAATATATACTAGACAGTGGCAAAGTTTTCTTTCTGAGTTCCACTAAAAAATTTCGTATTGCTTTCAAATTTCATTCAAAATCCCTTACCCAAATTAAGCACTGATACAGAGAAAAAAGTCATTCCATAATTAAATAATAGCCTCTAAAATGGACTAATTAAATCATGTTTCAATATTCCAAATTAGGTACATAAATGCAGTTAATCTAGTTTCCATTTTGCAAAACCACTATAAATATGATAGCAAGAAATTCTAACAAACAGATTCATATGAGTGTGTATTCAGGAAAGGAGAGTATTATGCAGTTTCAAATTTATGGATAACAGCAGAACACATAGCACTTATTGTGGTCATCAGAGAAAATTCATTTTTCATTTATACAGTGTTAGCGAGAGCTACGTGCATTTGGCAATATGATCTTTTAATTCTAAGTAACAGGAACCTAGTACAGTCACAAAGAAAATGACAAGATAGAACAATCATTCTAGAATTGGCACCTAGCAGACTGTGGTGAGGCAGCTTTACTGTAAGTCATGGTGCTGCAGAGACGATCCCAAGAGGCTTGCATTGCTATTGACTAAAATTTCTAGACTGCCCATGGTCAGCGCAAACTCTTATTGTCCACAATGGGCATGCTGTGCATAGTCTCCATGAGCTGCTTTCATCTGTGTCTCTAGAGAAACACACAAGCAGAGCTCAGTGGTGTGTTTACCTTCTCTCATTTCCATCTGTAGTCATCAGGTTCAAGGATGAAACGAAAAACTGCTACTAATTAAATGGGCTTTGAATTAGACACTGCTTGCCTGGAACAACTGCTTCATAATTAATTTCCTATAAAATAATCTTTACAGTTAGAGCTAACATGCTTTGCCATTTTGGCAGCAGGAAGCTGAAGAGCATCCAGACCATCCCCTCACTGAGTTAAAAAACTCTCAAACTGACTTCTTTCTCTCTGGCTCCACTCACAATAACAAGCAAAGGCTTATCTGTGCTGCCTTGCAAAGCACACATAATGGTTTAAGATTGTAACCACAATGTCTGTGTCCCTTAAGCCAGACAAGTTCTTACGTAGGGTGCAAGGCAGTAAAAAAAAAAAAAACAAAACACTACAAAAAAAAATCCCAGAAAAATATACTTTAAAATACCAGCAGCACGACATACTGTTTGAAGATACTTTAGAGGATTCATGCCAAAAGCAATGTTCTTGATAAATACTCGGCATTCATTTGAAGATTAAGAATATTAAAATATCAGAAAAGTCACCCTAGGAAATCTCTTTCAAGATCCAGACAGTTCTACCAGAACTGGCCAATACTGAAGTGTTTGATATTTGATACCGGTTTCCTAATTGCTGCAATTTACTTAGGTTTTTTATTCTAAGTAATCTTTTAAAAAATTACTTTTTAAAAAAATACTTAAGAAATTTTAATTTTCTATTTGATGTTGATTCTGCACCATGCAGTCATATGTATGCTGATATTTTAATAACTTATGTAAGTCAGCATGTGCTTTTCCTTACATTTCTGTAATTAAAATTAATTGGATCCTTGCTAAAACTAGTTTTCTCAAACTGCAAAAGAGAAAGAATCTTGGAAAGTAACTAGTTTATTAAGTTAGCTGTCCATGTAGTCAGACACAAGTTTGAAAAACTAAACCTCCCCTTTTCTTCATGTATCCTTAGGTAACAATATGCCTTCCTCTCACCCACCCCAAAACCCCAGTAGTCTCAAAAGAATACACAATGCAATAAAAACAGAACAAGATAGTTTTAACTTTTTGCTTGGGACTTAGAAGGGAGACTAGTACAGAGTAAAGAAGACTGGGAACAGACCAAACCCCATACTGGGCCAGTTTCTCAAAAGAACACTTAAGAGAACTAGCCAATAAAACTCAGATTAAGATATCTGAGACCGTAGAGATACTGCCAACTAGAGCTAAATGTCTAAAATAGCAAACGAGTCTATGCGTTTAGTCATTCAGTTGTCTTTAAAAAAGTTGGTCCACAGCTCTCAGTAATTTTTTTTTTTTTAAATTGGACTGTCACATTTTTGAAGACTTTGGGAGAAACTCAGCTATAAGGTCTACATGGCAGTATTTTTCTAACCACAATGAAAATTAAAAGGAAGAAAAGTTGTGCAGTAACATGAACAAACACAAAACTTCTCTTCAAGAATAAAGTAGTTCTCAGCTAGCTCTTATACTGATTTCATTATTGTTAACTACTACCTGGCCTACAACACAGTTTGACACATGTAATTCGCGTTAATACCAGATGAGAAAAAAATGTCTAACTGGTCAGTTATTTCATATATATATATGTACACAAACACATACGCACATGTTATCTATCAATCTGAGGAAATGGTGCCTTAACACCCATAGCAGGGGGTTGGAACTAGATGATCCTTAATGTCCCTTCCAACCCAAACTATTCTATGATTCATTCTATGATTAAGTTGCCTTGAAACATAAAAAAACAAGTTTACTAAAATAAATTACTACAAGAAAAAAATTGACAGATTCTTCAGAAAAACTGACACAGACTACCAAATTTATTTGTTTTTTTCAGCAGTCATTTTCTCTAAAAAGGCTTGTGATGGTTAAATAGTAATGTAAAAACATGAGACAGTTAATTCTGATCAGAATCTCTGAGCTCATGATCAGTTCAACGCCAGCTGCCCCAAAATGTTTTCTGTAACTTGCCATGTGTCATTCCACCCAACATCTCACAGATAAAAAGCAAGTACAGGCACAAAAATAAATTATATACAGAACACACATTCAGTTTAAATGCAAAAAAGATCATTTATGAACTCCTTTCTGTGTAGTAAATCCAAGGTCTACCTCACTTCACATCATTTAACATTCAATAGAATGAATATTTTCCCATATCTGACTTGCCATAAAATGGAAGTATCTAATAAAACTGCAAGACTCACATGTCCAAATAGTTAGGGAAATACAGATTCTTCTACATAGGCAGATTTATAGCAATCTGAGACAAATAACATCATTTGTGAAATAAAGACTTTGCAATCTGGGATTTTTTAAATACCTAAACATTGTAGGAAAGCTGCTGCTAATACCTGTTCCACAGGCATTAAATTGCCTGAGGTACAGTCAGCCTCTGCACATGCTCCATGGCCAGATTTACTTAGGCTCTAATCAATATGTTCCATGCATCTTGTCTATATTGGAGCTCTTCTTATTACATGCTCAATTGATTCACTGAACAACGGCAAGCTGTAAAAGGCTGTACTCCTGTGGATAAAGCAGATGTTGTTCTGACCTCCACCCACTGGCTCAGATCGCTACTTTTCTGTCTGCCTTCAGTAAAGAAAAATATCCCAGATACACATTTTGCCCTTGAACAATAGATATTACATTCATTATACAGAAGTTCTTGCTAACTTTCCCCTTATTTTATTTGAAAAAAACAAATCCCCACAAAAACACCCACCACAAAAATTATAGTAAACTACTTAATCCTAAGACTTTTAGAGAAATATCCACTATCTTGAAAAATTTAAAAATTTTGAAGACATGCATACCGAATTCTAGAAGGCAACACTAAAGCAAAACAATGAGTCAGTTTTCTGAAATTACTGTAAACTATAGATTAACACAGAAATGCCACTGTATTATGAGTGCCATGGAGTAATATTGACCTACTGAAGCATCTGTTACTTGAATTATTATGTTTATCATAATATTATTATATTTACAGCATTATATTTATTATTGTATCTGTATTAAAATATATGAAAAGTATAAACAAAATCCAAATACTAAGTGAAAAGTGAAAAAAAAAAAAAACCCAAAACACCTTTCTTGGGAGAACAGGGAAATCTGATAAAAGAATAGAAAAAAAATTCAAGCAGGAGGTACAAAAAAGCTCCTAAAGATAGCAGTGATAAAGGAAATGGAGGTATAAAAGGAGAATTGTGATCTGAAAGGATGGGATATTGCTTTTGAGAATATCTGATATGAGGAAGACCAAATTGAGAGATTGATATATCAAATATTTGTTATACCTAGATGACTATTTAATAGGTTAACCTGAATGCTGGGAAAGATGAGGGGCAGACATAAAACACTAAGTTCTCCCAAAATACACGTAAAAAGTCAAAGAGCTTTTAAGCACACTACTGTGAAACAATAATGCCCATTTCTGCATTATGAGGGTCACTGTTAGTATCTTTGAATGACAGACAAAACAGATCTGTGAGAACGAAAAGGTTTCTAAGACAACAGAAAACAAGATATATGCAATTGCTTAGCCCTATCAGTATCACAGGAATTAGTAAAAACCCTACAAAACTGGATAAAGTATCATGACCTTAAAGAATTTGTGGTCTGTTTGCATCAAGACATACACTCTCTCCCAGTTAGAATGCTGCCAGTTAAATACTCAGCACCCACAGCAACCTCCCCAATCCATCTGCCGATTCAGCCAAACAATCCCAGGGACATGAAGCACTCCTCATTTAACTTTAATAGGACACCTGTGAAATGAAGGACTTTACAAGAAGCTCAGCGGTTATTATTAGTAAAGGGGGGTTATTCCTGACAGATCTCTCTTATCATTGAATTGTAAAATCATTAAGTTTGGAAAAGACCTTTAAGATCATGCAGCGCTGTGGAGAGGGACCTGGGCGTCCTGGTGGACGACAGGTTAACCATGAGCCAGCAGTGTGCCCTGGTTGCCAAGAAAGCTCATGGGATCCTGGGATGCATTAGGAGGAGTGAGGCCAGCAGGTCGAGGGAGGTTCTCCTTCCCCTCTACACTGCCCTGGTGAGGCCTCGTCTAGAGTACTGTGTCCAGTTCTGGGCTCCCCAATTCAAGAAAGATGAGGAGCTACTGGAGAGAGTCCAGTGGAGGGCTACGAGGATGACGAGGGGACTGGAACATCTCTCCTATGAGGAGAGGCTGAGGGAGCTGGGCTTGTTCAGCCTGAAGAAGAGAAGGCTGCGAGGGGACCTTATAAATGCTTACAAATATCTGAAGGGTGGGTGTCAGGAGGA
>Ga0065711_1002272_pt1 | contig 35119 bp, 12 predicted proteins | sample Hoacrofraction12_FD_59098 | JGI IMG/M metagenome (GOLD analysis project Ga0065711, IMG submission 59098) | Hoatzin crop microbial communities from Cojedes, Venezuela - Epithelial fraction 12 v2 (version 2) | ecosystem: Host-associated > Birds > Digestive system > Esophagus > Crop | place... | reverse complement strand
AGAGTCTGAAGTCTGCTCTCCTGACATGCAGGGTAGCGAGCTTGCTGTGTGCCCTCCTCACTACCCAAAGGACCTTGAACTCCACCATTTCATGGTCACTGCAGCCAAGGCTTCCCTTGAGCTTCACATTTCCCACCACACTCTTTTTGTTGCAGAGAACAAGGTCCAGCACAGCACCTCTCCTCAGGGGGTCCTCTATCACTTGGAGAAAGAAGTTATCACTGACGCACTCCAGGAACCTCCTGGATTGCTTATGCCCTGCTGTGTCATCCCTCCAACAGATACTGAAGTTGTTGAAGTCCCCCACGAGGACCAGGGCTTGTGAATGTGAGGCTGCTCCTATCTGTCTATAGAAGGGGACGGCCACTGGGTCCTCCTGGTCAGGTGGCCTGTAGCAGACCTCCACTATAACATCACCTGTCCCTGCTGTCCTTTTAATCCTGGCCCATAAGCTCTCGGTCAGCTTATCATGCCTTCTGTCCCTCCTGCAGCTTTCATCTACAAAGTATTGGTATGCACAGCAGCACATATATGCCTTTAAGACAGGGTTTCGTGAAGAGTGGAAATCAAAGTGAAAAATCAGGCATCAAAAGTCATGCTTCCATGTGTGGAAGCAAGCAATGCCAACAGTGCCAGCAACTTCTTCACATTATTAAATTTGTACACGAATTTTGTGCTGTGTACCTTCCTCAAAGGCAATAGTACTTACCCATTTACGTTTAAAATACCATGGGGGTGGGAAGGAAGGAAGTTATAATATGACTGTAATGTAATACAACTAAGGACATGAACCTACTTTCATCGAAAATGCATGACTAACCAATAAAAAAAGACAGAAAAGAACCAAATGCAAAAGTTATGGAAGGACCTATCAGTGAAAAATTGAGACAAATTTTTCCACAGCTGCTGGCACGCTAATTCTTTTTACAACAGTTTATCTTCTAAACTTGAAGACTGAAAACCTCGAAAGTTTTGATTCATAATCCTATCAAACTAATCGCTAAATAAGTCAAAGGCCTCCACAGTTTTTGGTAGTAATTCACATCTTGAATCTCTGGCAGTGTCAACTTGTAAATCCATTTAGCTCAATCAAAAGAAATTTGATGTCTGCGCAGTTTTTGACAGATCTTTAAGACAACTTTTGGTTAAAATACCATTTTGTGTGCATAACTGTGGCTCCTAAATGAATTCAGAATATGTCAATTCCAATAATTTTCAGATGAACTAGTGAATTGATTCACAAATACAGTATTAGAAAGAGAATGGAAAGAAGGAAATTGGCTTCCACAACAACCAGTTCCAGTGACATTACCATGATCATCTAAACAGCAGAATAATATCTAGGACACTTATCTCTACTCAACATCTCTATGCAGCAGGAATAATAAGAGTGTCTTTTGTATTAATGTATTTTCTCTTGGCTTATCTGGACCCTAAATTCAAGTTACAAAAGGCAAAACACCCAAGCACTGATTTATAGGTTTAAAAATTTTCTAGCAAAATTTGAAAAAGCCTTTTCACAGAATCACAGAATCACAGAATGGTAGGGGTTGGAAGGGACCTCTGTGGGTTCGTCTACTCCAACCCTCCTGCCGAAGCAGGGTCACCTACAGCAGGCTGCACAGGATCTTGTCCAGGTGGGTCTTGAATATCTCCAGAGAAGGAGACTCCACAGCCTCCCTGGGCAGCCTGTTCCAGTGCTCCGTCACCCTCAGGGGGAAGAAGTTCTTCCTGACGTTCAGATGGAACTTCCTGTGCTTCAGTTTGTGCCCGTTGCCCCTTGTCCTGTCTCTGGGCATCACTGAAAACAGTCTGGCCCCATCCTGACACCCACCCACAGAGGTCCCTTCCAACCCCTACCATTCTGTGATTCTGTGATTCTGTAGTTCAAACTTGCAAAGGAAATCACCAGTCACAACAGTGAGTGATTCACAAGTAATTTCAAGACTCCTCCCTCAGTATTTAATACAAATAATGTTTAAAACAAATGGAATTCAAATAGTTGAAATTCTTCTTTTCAAGACTATGATCACTTTTGGAGCACTGAATTGAAACTCTTTATTTCAGTAAGAAAGATAAAGATCTGATATTAGGGCAATTTTAACAGCACAGAAGGCAGTGTAGTGGGATAGCCTAGAAACAGCTTCTTTGGAGGGGTCCTAGCAAAACCTCCCTCTTAAGTGGACATGTAGCTATATTTAACTGTGGCATGGGACAGCAGCACAAGTCAGCAATCTCTTTCAGCCTAGTGACTCCACCATAATCTGTGAACTAGTTAAATCCTGGGCAGATAACTGCTCAGCGCAACCTCCAGCACGTAGAAGTTTCCTACATGTTAAGTACAGCCCAACAGATTCAGACAGATAAATGAAGTATGTTCAACCTTAACACACAAGGTTTTTATTTCTATTCATCTCCCAATCGTGTGCAATTGCAAAGTGTCTCAAGAAAGTAGTAGAAACCCTCAGTTATAGCAAGTGAAAGTCTGGCTCCCAGCCTACCTGAACAAGCAAGGACAATACATTGAAATTTATCCTGTCCTCCTCTTGTTCACAACAAAACTATGCAAAGCCCAGCCTGCAAGCTGAGTTGGCTGTTCTTAGCACTGCAAGCTAGTGAGATGTCCTTTAACCTGTCTCTAAGAGAGTGGGACAGGGGGCAGGGGGACACTACCCCAACCAAAAAAGCCAGCCACACTGTGTCACTTCCAGGTGACCCCGTCCCTACCACTCAGCTAAGCCCAGGCATCCTTGCTGCACTTTGTCCTCAGATGTGAGTGGTAACAGTTTCCTTGCTCCTGAGACTGCTAGGGGTTATTTTGACACTTCAGGCTTGTCGTCTGCTCCTACACTGGTTTTAGCAGCAGTCCTTAAATCCTGCATTATAAACATGCATATATTGAATATGCTTTTAGAGAGTCCACAAGTGTAGATAGAAGCTAAAGTCAGTATTTTTTGTTTATACAAGCTCCAAATGATCCACTTTTCAGTGAAGAGGCAGCTAAGCATGTCAGCTGAGTGAAGGTGCAATTGAGTTGTGCTGAGATAATGGTCTGGTACCATTCCATAATTCCTAAGCTTTGCATGTTCCAGTGTTTCTCTTTACTCACTTCCCACCTCTCTACTGCCTACACCTGATGACACTTTCCAGTTGCTACACAGTCAGCATTTAACCCTTCATTCCATGCAGCATCGCTTCATTTTTCAAATAGTGCACTGCAACTCACTTGGCGAAAGCCTGCCAAGCAGGCTGCCAGCTGAGCAGAGCCGCGCAGCAACAGGCTGGGTTTGCACGCTTAGTTAGAGCCTCCTTGTCACAGTCCAAGTGTTAGCCATAACTCACAGACTGTTCAAACAGCCTTGGCTCTCAATCCAGCCCTCTGATGAGCAGGGCATCAGAAGTGAGTCAGCTGTCCTTGGGGAGGCTGAACTCCCTGTATGTGCTGTTCTTTGGATGGTGATTCACATGATCTGACATTTAATCACTGAGACCAATCTCTGCCCATCTGAGTGCTTCTCTTCCATTTCAGTGTGAAATCCAAGAGACTAACCTGCCTGACTGTGCAATGGAAGAGAGCAGAGCATTGTAAGCACAAGAGGGAATAGTTATAACTAAAATATATTAAATACCTTCTAGTCTAAAACTGCCTCAGAAAAGAGTACAAGTGGAGATGAAGCAGAGTACCTAACAGCATAAATAACATCTACCGCAAATTTAAAGGTAGCAGCCAAAATTCCCGGTTTACGTGCCACTGTACTAAAAGGTTTGACCTTTCATTTCACCATTACTTTCTCAGTAGGAACTTTACTTTTCTATGCTTTGAAACACTTAGGACTGAAACAGCAACAGAAAAGAAAAACAAATTACCTACAGATCACAGTATACAAAGTACCCCACAATTTAGTGTCCTGGATGAACAGGCTAACAGGAATCTTGCATTCACAGTCCAAAAATCTGTTCAAGGATAAATCTGGAGAATCACGTATACAGCAGGCAAACACTGGTGCTACAGTATTGCCAGAGATACAGTTAAGTAGGAGCTACCATCCTCGATCTCTGTCATCACAAGAAAACTTGCAAGAAGTATGGGAGAACTTTCCTGGTTTTAACCAACAAAAATCAGTATTCTGGAGGGTGCTACATGCAGTGAAATGGCTTCATCTTTCATTATGAGGATAAAAAAAAAAATTTGTGATGAAGAACCTAGGCCAGCACAATCTGCCATTCTGCACAAAGTCTTTGAAACTCTGCGGCACCAATCAATTGCAGTTTCTACCACTGAGGCTTTGCTCCTGGCAACCTGCATTATGCCGTATCTATTGAAACAGAGGAAATTTTTTTTGTGATTTATGTGCTTGGCTGCTCTGATTTATCTGTGATATGATGTTTGGGGAACAGGCACAGTTCGGGTGTTAGCAGCTTTCTGCAACATTCCCCACGCTGTCCCCATTGATGATATATGCTGCTAAATTTGACCGCAGATAAACCTGAGATGCTTAAAGAGAATTTTTGGTAAGAGAATGGCTCCATAGCTTCAAGCAGAGGGTGGATGAAACTGCTAGCAACTCCATTAGCATTTATTTTCTCTGAAGGAAAGCAGGCCTCCATTTATTCAGGCAGGTAAACACCAGATCTCTTTTGTAAAAATGGTATCCTGTGCTTTTCCAGACTATACTGTGTCGTTGTCCATTTATCTGCCTTTGTGGTTATTTGAGGTCTATCCAGAAGCTCTTCTTCAAAAAATGACATTACAAGTTTAGCTTTCTTGTCCTCTGAATGCCAACTATACCTAAGAGATGTTCATCCTGTCCAAGGTCCAATTCAGAGTCCACGCAAAACACGCCATTAAAGGTTCAGATTCACTGTAGTGTTGCCATATATCCAAAACTAGTGAAAAGAAAACCTGTATTTCTTTTTGCACATGGGACAACAGATCGACACTTTTATATTCACTCCTTTGTCTTTCATTGAATAGCTAACAAAGATAATGGTTGCAAGACTGCTGCTTTCAGTACAGAGACCTGCAAAGCAGAAATGTAAAACTATCCAGTCATTTCAACATGGCCTGCAAGTAGTTTTAAGATGGCAATGATTTTCTGTAGCTATTGAATCAGGTCGTAATAAAAGAACTGATACGTTTTCATACAACAGTATATTGCATCATCTTTTCTGGACCCATCTCTGCCCTGAATAGAAACTCCTATGAAATTCCTGTAATCACTGTTTTTATTTGCTATGCAACAAGAAAATATGTAGAAAATAAGGTATATGGTTGCGGTGAATTGAAAAGACATGCAAAAAGGAACATCTATACTTCAGTTATGAAACACAACCAGTACATTTCTGATGCTTTGTCCTGGACTTTGAGCACTCACATACGTGCTTCTATTCTCTGGTACAAATCTTTACAAGAATAGAATTTTAATCACACATCCTCAATATAAAGTATATCACGCCAATTTCATTACATCTCTGACATGAGTATCGGCTGATTATCTGATAGTAAGTCTGCTTTCACACTTAAAAAACCACAATATCTTACCATAAGCCACTTTTGCTTTCTGAACACTTTAGCTGTCTGGTGCGAGGGAACGCCCTGGAAGGAGAGTGTCTGCATATCTCAAGAGACTCTACTTAGGCAGGTTTTTTTGGTAGAAGTCTATTTTAGTAAAGTACATTGCTCATTACAGTGTCTCCAGACGTTCCCATCTTCCTTGCCCTCGCACCAAGTATTCTATATTCTCTTTGGATTAGGACACTTCAGGGTGTGTGTTCAGGGGCAGAGGGCACTTCTGACATAACGAGAGCCACGCAGCTGATTAGCACACTTGCTGCTCTACACCCACGCTCTGCCAGTATCTGTCTGCTACATAACAGCCTGGAGTGCCTTGGAGCAGCAGGGAGCTGCCGGAAAGAAACCACCAGAGAGGCCTCGTGGGTGGTCAAGAGAAAAAGATAACTTGAAATAGACAACCGAGAAATATAAAGCAGTTCCAGCTCAGACTAAATTGCAATTTCCATCAAGTAAAAATGAAGGGTTATATGCAAAGGGACACACACCCTGTAGAGATCATTTCTGAATTGTGATAAAGCTTCCCAGCAGACATAAAAATCAAAATGTGCAATCTTTCATTCTATCCCTACAGGCTTAGCAGATTTTAAAAGTGCAGATGGAGAAGTTAACAAACTACGCACTTTAGCTGCTACCGTGGATGAAAGAATGAATACGAGTCAGCAACGTGTGCTCGCAGCTCAGAAAGTCTATCATATTCTGGGCTGTATCAAAAGAAGCGTGGCCAGCAGGTCGAGGGATGTGGTTTTATATCCCATTCTGCCAAGTTAAAAGGTTGAAAGACTCAAGCAAGAGCATTTTGCTGCTGGGTACTCCTGTAGCCACAGTAATAAGTGAGCAAAAATACATTGAACTTTGGAGGCTCCAGCAAAAAAACTAAAACTCATTCAGGAAATGGATTCGTCATGAATATATTTATAGCAAAGCTTCTGTTAATTGTGAATCAAATAAGCAAAGACTTACTACCCAAAAAAAGGTGCGTCAGGTTCAATAGCTCTACTACAGAACAAGCGTATTAAAAATTATTTGATAAGGCAAGGTACATTGGCAAAGCCTGAAAGCATTTATAATAATGTCTCCTTTCTATTCATTTGGCTAATACAATTCTATCTACCACACACTGACAAATATGCACACACTCCATACAACTATAGACGACGTGAGGGCTGACCCTTAAAAAATGTCTCTATTTATAGCTCTTTCTCGAATCTACCAGTTGAGAAGTAGTGAAGAGACACCTACACCACAACAAAACGCAAGACCAATGCATGTCATGCTTTTCAACTATAAATGGAAAGTAGAAACTCATACAGTATTTTCAGAGATCCATGAATATCTGGAAAATTTGGTTGAACTCTAGAGGAAATGTCAGTGCAAAACAGAAAACACATCGCAACAGTGTCTAAGGCTTTGTCCAATTTGAATGTTTTCAAATACGAGTAACACAGTGACATCCAAAGGGAACAGATCCAGCCAAAAGAGAACTAGAAGGAAGAAACAATTCCATTTATAGCAAGATCTCCAATCTACACAGCTCTGACAATATTTGTGACCTTCACCACCATGGCTAAAAGAAATCTTTCAGTGAACAGGAAGTTTAATTGAATAGCACAATCTTCAGTAGGATCAATATTATCTGTGAATACACATCAGTTTCAGTCATCAGTTTCAGGTTCAAGCAATGGGAGATACCCTTTGATACTAACAGAAACATGGATTGCTGTAGTAAGATTCATTTACATAAAGGTCCAATAGTGTTTAAATAGGTTACACCCATCTGTTAAAACTAAAATTTTTAACCATTACCATTGCTTCTGTTCCTAAGGTAATGAGTGTTTCAGAGACTAGATAGGCTTCGTTATGAGTAACGGATTTCCATGATGTAGAAGGCTTACAGACCTGCTAAGACAGAGGTACCCTGGTACTAGCCAGCTGTTCTCTCCGTACCCAGAGAATCACATTGAGGAATAAGTAGGTCTTGTTGCCAGCTGCCTGTTTCCTCAGATTGTTAAACACTGCCTACTTGCTGCTGCTTCTTCAGTCACCTTCACCTGGGAATACGCTCAATAAAACATGATTTCTGACAGTCTGACAAAATTAAACTGCGTCATGATCTACTCACACTGAGACAGCGCACAAGTAAATTCAAACTTTCACCTTGGACATTGAAATCACTTTAGATAGCAGATTTTTACATTATTATTTCTGCCACAGTCCAAGTACCCTGTTAATTACAATAGAAATAATAGCATTTAAAATCTCAAGGTTAAGTGGTCTGCATAAAAATAGATTCAGAGTAATGTCGGCCTTGGTTACAACACCAAATAAGACACTGCAGAGACAATATTTTGGCTTAAGCCAGGAAAAACAAAGATTGCCATCTTAACGAGAATACAACCTCTTCTTCCCAGCTTCTTGGAGACACACAGGAGCAGAGCTAGCTTTCCCATATGAACACAAAATACAGAGTTCGTAACAGAAATTTTGTCTCCTTGTATTGGTTTTATGTGGCAAGGTTTTGGCAGCAGGGGTGGGCTACAGGGGTGTCTTCTGCGAAAAGTTGCCAGCATTTTCCCCCATGTCCGATAGAGCCAGTGCCAGCCGCCTCCAAGACAGACCTGACGCTGGCCAAGGCCAAGTCCATCAGTGATGCCTCTGAGACAACACATTTAAGCCCTGTGGAACAGCAGCTGGGAGAGAGAAGTGAGAATATGTGAGAGAAACAACTCTGCAGACACTCAGGTCAGCGAAGAAAGAGTAGGAGAGTGTGCTCCAGATGTTGGAGTGGAGGTACCCCTGCAGCCCATGGAGAAGAGCATGGTGAGGTAGGGTGTGCCCCTGCAGCCCATGGAGGTCCATGGTGGAGCAGCTATCCACCTGCAGCCCGTGGAGGACCCTATCCCAGAGCAGATGGACACCCGAAGGAGGCTGTGACCCCACAGAGAGCCCACATTGGAGCAGGCTCCTGGCAGGACCTGTGGGCCTGTGGACAGACGACGTCACACTGGAGCGGGTTTGCTGGCAGGACTTGTGACCCCTTGGGGGACCCATGCTGGAGCAGTCTGTTCCTGAAGGACTGCACCTCGTGGAAGGGACACACTCTGGAGCAGTTTGTGAAGAGCTGGAGCTCGTGGGAAGAACCCACTTTGGAACATTTTGTGGAGAACTGTCTCCCATGGGAGTGACCCCACGCTGGAGCAGGGGCAGAGTGTGAGGGGTCCTCCCCCTGAGGAGGAAGGAGTGGCAGAGACAACGTGTGATGAACTGACCGCAGCCCCCATTCCCCATACCTCTGCACCACTGGGTGGGAGAAGGTAGAACAACTGGAGTGAAGTTGAGCCCAGGAAGTAGGGAGGGGTGAGGGGAAGGTGGTTTACGATTTGGTTTTGTTTCTCATTATCCTACATTGATATGATTGGTAATAAATGAAACTAATTTCCACAAGTTGAATCTGTTTTACCTGTGATGGTAATTGGTGAGTGATATCTCCCTCTCCTTATCTCCGCCCAAGTGCCTTTTGTTCCATTTTCTCTCCCCTGTCCAGCTGAGGAGTGGAGTGATAGAGCAGCTTTGGTGGGCACCTGGTGTCCAGCCAGGGCCAAACCACCACAGACCTCATGACAGGAGATAACTGGTGCAGTACTATTATAATGTTTTGTCACTGCCGCTACCAATTTCAGATCACAAGGCCATTCCTCTATCCTGTGGAAGATCTGTGTTTACTTCCACCCCTACTCTGCACTAAAAGAACAGAGTGACAGCCAGAGCTTTCTAAATTCCTTTTCCTTAAAGAAGAGGAGGCTGAGGAGAAAAGTGGTTGCCTCTGTCTTACCTCACCCACTAAAATGAGCTCTGAACAGGCTTTTTTTTAAAAAAAAGAAAAGTTCTAGCTGTGCTGCTTAAAACAAATCAGAGGGAAAATATTTTCTGAAAATACCACCACTCCTGTACCAAGAAAATGGCTGTTAAACATGATAAAGCATTTCCAAAGGGCTACCAAGTGCATCAGACAAGCTGGTACCTGCCTTGAGGCCTGCAGGACAGGAGTTCTGGTCACTTCTTCATTCACCTACAGACACATGGGGTTGCAAAAAGGCAGCTCCACCAGGTGTTAAGAGGCTGACTCGTTGCTGGCAGTGATTGTCAGAAATGGGTCCCCTCAATGGTATCTTTTTTCCTTGCCGCTTCAGAAAGCAGGAAATGTGGTTTAACTAGCAATTTAAACAGTGTTAAGTGCTTGTTGCTTAAAAATGTATAGTGAAAACCTTGTAAAAATTGTTGCAGTTGCTAGTATTGTCACACTGTCCCAGAAAATCCTTATTAATAAGGTAGAGCATTCTCAAACAAAATATATACCCCAAACAATCCAATGAAAGACTTTGAGGAGTATATTTTAGGTATTAGTAGCCTTTTTAAACATACTTCCCCCTGTCACTGCTTCCTTCCTTCCCCAAGTCTCTGTTACATTTCTAAGGGGAAGATGAAACAGTCTTGGACAACTGTATACAGGATGCTTGACTGAGTTTGAAGGACACTAGGCTGAACAGCAACAGCCATCAAGAGCAGTAAGCCAATCTAGACAAGGCTGATGAGCCAAAAACTTAACACAGTAAGAGTTGCATGAAACTGCTGTGCTCCTGTTCAGAGACACGAACATGGCTGGGTTCAAAGACTAGTTTGAAAGTGTGAATATCCTAGTTACACAGTCGAAGAGTCAGCACAGGATCAATACAGTAGCAGCAAAAAAAGAGAAACAGAATCGGACTGAAAATGGATCAGCAAGAATACAGAATGAATTTGTGCAGGGCAATGTGGTAGAAGTTAAAGACTGCTGCTTGGTTGGTTTTCTTATCATTTTTGTGCAGTTTAAAAAGGAACTTGAAGCAGACACCAAGAATGGCACTTGTAAGCATAAATTACACACTACATCCTCCAGCTGTGAATACGACACAGGTAAAAATGCTATAAAGCTAAAGAAATGTTAAGTGTTTCCTAGTGAATCAACATCCAGCTTAGCAAATATCAGTGCTAACTGAAGGTATGACCTGTACCTCAACTTTTTTTTTACCATCCATGTAACATACCCTTCCAATGGCTTTGCCAGTGGAAGAGATGGTTTATGAGGCACCCACACAATCCTGGCCAATTATGTTAACTCAACCCACCTTCATCAGCTGACTTTGCCTGAAGCAATGTAAGAAGCAGTCTTACAACCTCTTCTTTAAGCAGCATACTTCTAGGTCACTACTGGAGACAAGATGATGAGGTGGACTGAGAACTGGCTGAATGGCAAAGCTCAAACAGTTGTCATCAGCGAAGCAGAGTCTAGTTGGAGGCCTGTAACTAGTGGTGTCCCCCAGGGGTCAGTACTTGGCCCAGTCTTGTTTTACCTATTCAATGACTTGAATGAAGAGATAGAGTGTACCCTCAGCAAGTTTGCTGATGACACAAAACTGCGAGGAGTGGCTGATACACTGGAAGGCTGTGCTGCCATTTAGCAAGACCTAGAAAGGCTGGAAAGTTGGGCGCAGAGGAACCTGATGAAGTTCAACAAGGGCAAGTGCAGGGTCCTGCACCTGGGGAAGGTACACCAGTACAGGCTTGGGGCAGACCTGCTGGAGACCAGCTCTGCGGGGAGGGACCTGGGTGTCCTGGTGGACAACAAGTTGACCATGAGCCAGCAGTGTGCCCTGGCTGCCAAGAAGGCCAGTGGGATCCTGGGATGCATTAGGAGGACTGTGGCCAGCAGGTCGAGGTGCTCCTCCCCCTCTACTCTGCCCTAGTGAGGCCCCATCTGGAGTATTGTGTCCAGTTCTGGGCTCCCCAGTTCAAGAACGGTGAAGAACTACTGGAGAGAGTCCAGTGGAGGCCTACAAGGATGATGAGGGGACAGGAGCATCTCTCCTATGAGGAGAGGCTGAGGGAGCTGGGCTTGTTCAGCCTGAAGAAGAGAAGGCTGCGATGGGACCTTACAAATGCTTATAAACATCTTAAGAGAGGCTGTCAAGAGGATGTGGCCAGACTGTTTTCGGTGATGCCCAGAGACAGGACAAGGGGCAACGGGCACAAACTGAAGCACAGGAAGTTCTGTCTGAACATGAGGAAGAGCTTCTTCCCTCTGAGGGTGATGGAGCACTGGAACAGGCTGCCCAGGGAGGTTGTGGTTTCCCCTTCACTGGAGATATTCAAAACCCACCTGGATGCAGTCCTGTGCAACCTGCTCTAGGTGACTCTGCTTTGGCAGAGGGGTTGGACTAGATGAACCCCAGAGTTCCCTTCCAACCCCTAACATTCAATGATTCTGTGATATGAGCAACACAGCAGGGCTGACTTCAGCTGGTATAGCTGGATCCAAGGGAGGGCATTTGCAGACCTTTCCGCCTAAAGACAAGGAAGCTCACTAGAAGTGTAGTTGTGACAGTACATGGGGTTGCATAGGGAGCTTTAACTTTCTTAGTGGTTTCTGCCATGCTGCACCATAGAAAATCATAAATAACGGCCGTGGTCTGCTCTGCCTCTGTATGTCATTCCACCCAGAGCATACCCTCTTCCTCATCTTAGGTTAGGTGCCAGGGATAGCTGCTGTAAGAGGCAGCTGAGCATTTCTGCAGGTTATTACAGTTTTACCTCAAGAAATGTATGGAGAATTGGTATTAAATCCCATATAAGAAAACAATCCTAAATGCATACCTATTTTGGGACTGAGGAGGAATGGATCACCACTCTTTATAAAAAAATTCCAAAAAAACAGTCCTCATTACAGGCAGACACAGCAGTCTCTTCCCTCTATTTTGGTTATTTACTCCCATTCGTTGGAGTACATTTCTTTTTCCCTTAAGAACAGATCAGCTCATGTGCAAAACGGTGTTTATTAGACTTTTAAGTAGACTTATAAAAAGAGATGTATAGTCTGCAGCAAATATACTTATAGAGATGGATACTACCATGAACAATGCATGTTACTTCATCTTCATACAGCAAGAGAAAAAGAAATTATCTTCAATTAAAAAAAAAAAAAAGATATAAAATGGCATTAAATGAATAAAAATCCAGGCCCAAACAATGACATTAGCAGGGAGTGATCCTAACCATGGGTCAAACACTATGTTTTATATAGAAAATATGGGGTCTGGTGTATTTCTGTTCTTGACTTGACCAACTCTCTTGACTCTTTCTGTCTAGAGAATAACAACCAAGCCAGTCAGGCACAGACAGATAATTATCCCTGTGCAACAACTAATTAAACATTCACCAAATCTGCTAGCTAATTATCAGACAAAACAAGTCAGAAAGTGAGTCTATTTCAATCACGCGCACTTCCTAGATGAATTAGGTATACCTAGAATTTTTTTCCCCAGAATTTGAGCTCCCCCATACTCACACACACAAAAATTTCATCACAGTAGGCATACATTAGCAAAACAAAGAAGAACAAAGAGTCCAGGAGTTCTCAAAGGAGCAAGTCTGGAAAAAAAGCAAGGAAACACAAAGCTCCTACCAACTCTTCACCACCAGTACTCTGCCGCTGCTCAGCCTTGGTTGCTGCATTAGACCAGTTATGGGTCTTTTCAGTCTTTTTAGGGTCGGAAAGGATCCAGGAGATTGAATTCTCTACTTCTGTTCTTCCTCCTTCTCTCTCTCTTTCTCCACTTTTTTTTTTTTTTATCTTGTCATGGAAAAACACAAAGGATAAATAAGCACGAGGAAAAAGAATGAGTAGAAAACAATAAATTTTCATTTTCAGAAATTCAAGATTAAGTTTTGTGTTTCTCCATATCAAGCCAAAAAAAAGAACATAAAAAGAAGCTACTGAAAGGTCTCCTAAGAACAAGCCATTTTAATTCAAGTGAAAAACTTCCAGCTTTATCTGCACAACTCTTACAATTCAGAAATACCAGGAAGGCTACTTTCATATTTATCAGGTGGACAGTTAATAGATTTGCAGCATTTTTAAAGATTTGCCTTCAATTTCCAGCACTTCGTGTTTGAAAATGGATGCTTGGTCATGAAACAGCTCATTTCGCCTTATTTTTATGGTTTAGCATGAAGTTCTCTTGTAAATCATTACAACAACTCAAGTTATAAAAAGCTTAGCATATTGCAGTCATTAGGAGACATATTTCAGCCCAAACCTGGCAGAGAAGAAAGCCAAGAAGAAGCAAGGCTTCTTCCGGAGCAGGAAAAAAGAGACGTCATAAATAAGTTGCTGTATGGTTCAGCAGGGCAGAGGAACATGAGTGTACTTTATTGCAAATAAGACTCTTCTTGAAGGAGTCAGTTAAGAAAAGGTAACATTTGTTTAACCAAAGAGGAGAAACTCAGATGCCGGGCATCTGACTGCAAAAGATTCATGCTAATTGTTTTCTTCGTAAGATGCTAAGTTGTCACCATTAAAAATGATCAAAGGTTACAAATATCCACTTTTTCAACAGTTGCTTGTGGCTGCCATGTGAGAGTTTGTCATCTTCAGCCTTTTAGAAGGCCATTACTCATCTCCATGCCTGAATGGCTTTCAAATTATAAGGACAAGTTGCTCATAAATATGTAAGAAGAACTAATGCCAGAATTAAAGCTCTGTGGTTCTTTCTCACTCTCAACTTATTTTGCATTACGTAATACCATTTGTCTCAAGGTACTGTTTCTGTCATGATTCCTGTGACCAGAAGAATCCATAAAAATATTCTTCTTGCCATCTTGGTCAGAAGGTAGACACAGCATACAAACCTCATTTTACTGTCAATTCTGAAAATAATCATTCTTTTCCAAGCTGTTTTCTAACACAGGTGCTTTGTCTGCAGCCAGCCACCGGCAGCAAGGGCTCACTCTGCAACTGGCCAGTCAGTGTGAAAATAACTTTGAAGTGGTGTACAACAGGTAAAATGGAAGAATGCTCTTCAACAGTTAGCTATACAAGTGTAGCTGCATTTTCTGGATCAAGAGCATTTCTTGTCAAAGATTATCTGGTATCAGACAGTTCAGTGCTGTCTCCATTTTCTCAGCAAAAATTGTCTGAAAGATGACTTCCTTTCATTGAGGAGAAATGAGTCTGAATTGGTGCCATTCTCTTCACTGGCTTTTCCAAAAAGTGAGATACTTCCCATTGAGTTACTTAAGTCATTGCACAAGAAATCTAAAACGCTGTCAATAACTTTCTAAAGTCTATATGCTAGAATACACTTCCACTCCCCAGGAATTAATGTTCATTCTGCACATTTTGTCAGTTCTTTGAATGTTGGCTGCGTGGAAACTAACATGCATTTTCCCCTCCCTGAGTTCCCCGGATTTCCCCGCATCATTACCTCTAAAACTAGCCACATTTTTTTCTGGTAAAAGTAATCTTTGCTACTTCCAGAAAGCGCAAGAATGTTCAGCCATGACTTTTGGAATTTCCAACAAGAAGCCAATAAACTTCTGGTGTTCTCTAATGTTTTTCACAAAGTAGCTATTCATTTAAAGAGTGTCAAGATTTTAGAGTCTTCTTCCAATACAAATGTAGGTACTTTACCACAGAGGCTGAATAAAGAAGATACATCATAGAACCATAGAATGGTTTGGCTTGGAAGGGACCATAAAGCTCATCTCATTCCAAACCCGCCTGCCATGGGCAGAGACACCTTCCACCAGACCAGAGTGCTCAAAGCAGCATCCAGCCTGGCCTTGAACGCTGCCAGGGAGAGGGCAGCCACAGCTTCTCTGGGCAGCCTGTGCCAGTGCCTCACCATCCTCACAGTAAAGAAGGCTTTTCTTATATCTAATCTAAATGTGCCCTCTTTCAGTTTGAAGCCATTACCCCTTGTCCTATCACTACATGTCCCTGTAAAAAGTCCCTCTCCAGCTTTCCTGTAGGCCCCCTTCATGTACTGGAAAGCTGCTATAAGGTGTCCCCGCAGCCTTCTCTTCTCCAGGCTGAACAATTCCAACACTCTAAGCCTTTCCTCACAGGAGCGGTGCTCCAGCCCTCTGATCGTATTTGTGGCCCTCCTCTGGACCTGCTTCAACAGGTCCATGTCTTTCCTGTGCTGAGGGCTCAAGAGCTGGACGCAGGACTTCAGGTGGGGTCCCACCAGAGCAGAGCAGAGGGGCAGAATCACCTCCGTAGGCCTGCTGGCCACTCTGCTTGTGATGCAGCCCAGGATATGGTTGGCCTTTTGTGATGCAAGTGCACATTCACGAGTCACATCGTGCTTCTCGTCAGCCAGCATCCCTGAATCCTTCCCCTCAGGGCTGCTCTCCATCACTGCTCCACCCAGCCTGTATTTGTGGTTAGGATTGCTCCAACCCATGTGCAAGACCTTGCAGTTGGCCTTGTTGAACTTCATGAGGTTTGCAGGGGCCCAGTTCTCAAGCCTGTCAAGGTCCCTCTGGATGGCATTCCCTCCCTCCAGCGTGTCGACCACACCACTCAGCCTGGTGTGGTCAGCAAGCTTGCTGAAGGTGCACTCATTCTCACTGTCCATTTTGTCAGCAAAGATGTAATGACATACTAACACATTTTTATGGGGCAAGTCGTTATCAGACATATACTATAGTGAACAAAAAATCACTTTCACTCTTTCTATTGACCTGCCATATAATTTTTTTAAAAAGAATATAACCTTTACAAATTTTATATCCTTATATAATATATATTCAAAATAATTGTAGCCAAAATGAGGCTGCGTTGCAGTTAAGATACCAAAAAGACTCATCTCACTTTTTCATTTTGTAAATTCCCCAACAACCCATTTTTCCACATACTTTGGAAATAAACAGCACTGGTAGGGCTGCCAAAACAGAACAGTTTCTTGAAATGTAGCAAAACATACGTGTTTATGAAAGGTAAAAGGTAGAAGAAAACAGCAAATGACCGATATATTGATCATAGTGAATATTCTGGAAAAGTAGTGCAGATTTTGTGAAAGTCAAGAGGGCACTTGACACAGCATATTTCCAATCAATATTCAAAGGCAATATTTAATACTCTTGATCTAATGGATACAGAAACACTACAGTGCTTCAGGCATGTCCTGGGTTCGTCCAGGACAGGGTTAATTTTCACTGGACTCCAGGAAGGGGCACAGCCGGGCGGGCTGACCCCACCTGGCCAAACAGAGCCGGGTATTCCACATCATATGCCGTCACGCTGGGTTCCGGTGGGGGGGAGCCAGGTGGCGGGAACTCAGTCACGGGTCGGGAGCGCGCAGCGGCGGTTGTGGAGAGCAGTTGTGTTGTGCGGTCAGTTTTGTTTTGTATATTCCCCTTTTCTATATCGTTGTTGTTCCTGTTCCCTCTGTTTGCTGTTCTGTCAAAGTGCCCTTATCCCGACCCACCGGTTTCTGCCTGTTTCTTTCCATTCTCCTCCGCACTTCGGCGGGGGGAGGGGTGGCCACATGGCGCTTTTGTTGCCGGCTGCAGCCAAACTATAACAAGGCGTCAGACACTGAGCAAGCAAATAAGGCCTGCCATCAACAGACTATCAAGCCCGTATTTGAAGCATGAAAAAATTAATGAAAAGACAGGAAAAAAAGGATGCAAGTAGACATCAGAGCAAGGTTCTAAACAACTTTTGAAAGTCATCTCAATTACATTAAACATACTGACACACTATGCCAGACGCATCCTGGCTATGCTGAATCAGCTTAGCTTAACTGAGTTATTTTATATTACAGCAGAAAAGTCACAGATTGCATAAAATCGTTGGCAACACATGCAAACTCTAAAACAGTGATACAGTTTATATATAAGCTATAAAATCTTTTAGGAATAAAAAGGGCATTCCCCTCCTTCTGTTATATCATATTAGCAAGGCTAACTTTGCTATCACAGAGATCTCTTCATGAAATGAGGAATGTTTGCACTTTCTTCCCACCTGAATGGAGTGACTATAACTGCAGACAGTTGAATAATTAGCATTTCATCAAACACAAAGCAGTACTATCTCCTACAAACACCTTGCTACCTTACCTACACTTGTTTTTACCTTGGGACCCTTATGCAACAGCTGCTATTTCAACACTCTGTAATGTCTAATTGCTTGCATCTGTTACAGGTTGTTTGTTAAAGGAGCATGCAACATGTTGCAGTAGGCTGACATCAAGCTGAAGACTGTACTGCATGAACTTGCTGTTCAGTTAGTATCCTTCACTGTTTTCAGTATAAGTATAAACTACCAGGATTTCCTTCTTGGCATTTTGTTAGAACATTTGTTCAGATACATTCAACATTAGAAGTACATGAAGAGGTGCCCAAAGAGTTGTGTGTTCTCCTCTGCCGCTGAGCACACTTCTGCCTTCTCTACAAAAAAAAAAGATGAATCCTGAGGTGGTAGAAACCATTTGGAGGACCATCCGCTATCAAGGGCCATGGAAAAATGAAAGCACGGTATTGACAGCGCTTCCTTGAGCAAGTATTAACAGCACAAAACCATGCCCAAACCAAGCTGGTCCACAAAATCACACAAAAGTGGACTTACTGTGACAAATAAGAAAGTAGCTCCAGTTCAGCAGCCTCCCAACAGTAAGGCAAAGATACAAAGACAAAATAGAGAGAGGAAACAACAGCAGTTACTGCCAGCGCTGAACTTCTGCGGAGGAGAAAGAGATTTGATACCACTCACTGAGTATTGCTTTTAAAGTACAGATATACTACTCCTGGCGGAATTACTTCAGCTTAGAAATAAATGCTTAAAATTTATCTTCCTCTGTTTGAATGGTTCTCACGCAAATAAGCTTGCCACTCATTTGGGAGGTTTCCTGTTGGTTTCAGCAGCTACTGAGACACACTTGCTGGCACTGAGAAATCCTTACGCCAGCCAGCAGCAAACTGTGACAGAGCCTGCCTCTGTGGCAGAAAACCATCATCACAGACCACAGCCACATGCAAGTTTCTTATTCCACATCCTCTCCCTCAAGAAAACTATGCCCCACAGCTCTCTTTTTTGTGTGACAAATGTCTGGTTGGATAAAGAAGAGGAGCATGAGTAGACTTAAGCCTCTGATGCTGAGGAATTAATTAAAATTCAGGGCTACTCTCCCTCATATATACTATGACATTAGCTACCAGCTGCCTGAGGAAGGTTACCATATTCACATGTAGCAGAATTTAAATCAGGAGTCTCAGAAAACAAGCCAGCATTTTCATTTAGCTTAACCCTCCTTCTAAAGTACAATAGTAAATGATTCTTTTTAATAATAATTTAGTAAAAGTATGTAAATTTCATAAGTACTAAAACAGCTTGGATATATAAAGTAGTAGCATGACAGCTAATAGCAAATCAATATTAAATGTTAGTATGTGTAAATATATTATTTACACTCCTAACTCTTCCTTCTTTGTGCAATTCTATTATCATCTTGTTCTGAGGAGGGGTGGAGAGTTGTTTGTTTTTATTGCAGGGTGGATAAATGATTGGTCACCTAGTAAGACAACTTTTATATATATCTCTTGGCTTTGGGTCTAATTCTATACAGTTTTTCACATCCTTTACACTAACAAATAAAAGCTGTTTGGTGGTCCATGAGAAATGTATAGAATACCTTAATACAGTTCCTCATCCTCTGATTTTGTAGTTGACACAAATTAGCTAGAAGGTATAAAGACCAGCTGGGTTTCCTCCAAGAACTGTGAAGACAAAGACTGAACTCAAATCAAAGTTACAGATTCCTTTAAGATCTGTGTCTTTGCCAGATATTTTGGGGGGAGTGAGAGGGAGAGACAAACAGACAGAGAGACTCAAAAGCAGCATAAAAAAAGAGAACTGGGAAATTAGACGCTGAATTAGACACTTCCTTATGAGGTTAGCTATCTGAATTCTTTGTTAGAGTAGATGCTCAAAATCCTCAATTTAAATATCAGGTTTAGACAAAGGTCAGGCATGCTTATCACAAAGCTTAGATACTCCATACTACTTGTCCAGACAAACCAAGCAGTTACAAAGATATAGAAAGGTATATGAATAATGAGAACATGCACAGTTATATTACATACATGGATTTTAAGACCAATTTTTATGCCAACATTTTTATACTAACAAATTTGTAAGGATAAAAACAGAGCCGTGCATATTCATTACATAGGCTTCTACCCTTCACAGGAATTTTGTTGATTTTCAAGTAAATATGACCACAAAGATGACATTATAAGAACTATTTTAGGACTCGCGTAAAACAATACACTGTGTTCCACTGACAAGATGTCACAGCCACACTGCTATGGAAGCGCGTCTCAGCAATTGTTGTTATGGTACCCGCCTGGAACACAGATTTGTTAATCCAGAGTCCATCTTAGTTATTTTCTTGCAAGTCTTATGAAGAAATATGTATAATAAAGCTCAAAACCATACATGTTTAATTGTATTCTAAATACAAGTGCTGAAAAAGTAGCATGAGCTCAGATACCAGACAATAAGCAGAATGAAATTCCATATTTTAATAGGCATAGTGTAAAAAATAACTTTTTTTTCATCCAATAGAAATAAAGACCTCCTTGTTCACATTGCATTCCAGACTCTAATCCCATGAAGCATCTGGAAAGTTATTCTGCAACCCATGAAGCACTACCATAACTCACATTTTACTATTAAAAAAAAAATTATTATTGTTGTTCATTTTTATTGGAAAAGCCTGTGTTCTCCTGAGAAAAATACCTTACTGAAACACAGTATTAAATGAAAGGATATTCACAACATTTAAAGGACTTCCTCATAGTGCCTGCAAAGCAACAATGCTTTACTTGCCAAGAGGTGGAGATTGTTTCTGTATTTAGAATTGGAAAAATCTACTCGTTTGTTATTTTCCTTGTTTGGTTGTTTCTGGAATTATTCCAAAACAAAGCAAATATTTGGAATTCAAAGCACTACTTTAATTTGCAATGCATATCACCATACCAGAAGCTGGGAGGCTATGTCAGAGAAAGCACTGTTCTATACACGCCCTCTCATACTCTTCTGTAAGCACCCGTTTCAAGCCATTGTTAAACTGAGAATACAGCACTCGCTGTAGCTTTAGGGTGACCAAGACTTTTATGGTTAACAGGTAGTACCATTGACACAGGAAAGAATAGGGAAAGCACAAACGGGTAAAAAGTCACATAAAAAGGGAACAGCAGAAAAAAATAATATTGATTATTTTTGTCCCTGGAGTTCTTAATAGATTCTACAAAAGCACCTTTCAGAGTCAGTTCGACTAATCCAATTTTTTGCAGTGAGCTCAAAACTGAACATATATAAGGAGCAGTGACCCATACATTTGCACCACTAAAACTTGGAGAACGTGTAAGAAAAAGTTTTCCTCCCTCAGAAGCTGACAGTATCATTAACTAGGTGAAACATCATAAAATTTTTCAAGTTTAAAGCTGAAGTTTCTCCACCTCTGTCATAAATAAATTCCACACAAACTGAGAGGCTAAACAGGGACTGTTTTAAAATATAACTTCTCTATCCCTAATTGGATTAGCTTCCAATTCATTACATTCATCCAACAACAAATAAATTATACCATAAATGGTACCACGTTTGCTTTATTGCTCACTCCTTCGTAAACCATGAAATTAAGCTCTCAAATTTCATAGCACAAGTAAAAATTTTCATCGAGCAGCAGAATGATGCAAGAGAAGCCTAAGCAATGCATGCTCAAGGAGAAGCAATACACACTACAGATGCATCTAGGAATAGTTGCTACTTGCCTGTACTATGCCTGCCATGTTTGTATCTGTACATGTACGTCTCATGGCTCTTTTATTTAAACCCTTGATCCCTTACAACTATTCACACTAGAACAGAAGAATTGAACGTGATCTTTAGTGACCAAAAAGCACCTAATAGAGAATTTTGCACATCCTAGATACTCATGTTCCCCTGATCTTTGATCCTCAGGACTATGCCAGAAGGAGTGAGAACCACAGATGCATTGAGCCAAGGAAGGCAAGTAGAAGACAAGCCATCACCTGGCAAGTAGTCCAGGAGCCATCATCCAGTATCACACCATGCTTAGGTCAATTCTGAAGTCAGGAAAACACAAGAAGGTGGCCAGCCAAGCTGAGAGACTCCTTGTCCCACGAGCCTTGTATGCAACCTAAGTTTTTTCTGCAATGTGAACATGCTAATTGCATGTTGATTAACAAATTTTTAGTTTGTTTTTCCTTCTCTTCTTAAGCAGACTTGCCTGGACTTAATTTATTTCTGCTGTTTTGCCCTCTTACCATTGTAATGTTCCAAAGCAAAACAGTATTTCTTTCAGAGTAAGTACCAGTACCAAGCTGCTTCATGAAAACAAGAATGGAATGTACACAAAAGAGAGCAGTGAAAAAACTACCTCCAAACAGAACTTCTCCAAGATTTCTATATTCAGCTGCTGAATTGTGAAACTATACAAATGGCGTAAATTCAGCATCAGAAAAACCCATCCATGCTGATTTAGTCATCTTCAGAGTAATAATTCCTTGTTATATATCAATTTCACAAAGAGTTCAGCATGACACACATAGCAGAGTGCTATGCTGACAGGTGCTGTTTAGCAACTTAGGTGTAATACAGAGGTGGCAGCTGGGACCCCAACACCAAGAGGAAAAAGCTGCTCTATTAGAAATGTTTACTTATTTATTAAACTCGTTGCTCTGATGACTCTGGAGCTGTACCTGTTTCTGTCAAGTTTAGCTGCTGAAGATAACCTGCCTGGGACAAGGACCTTCCCCAGATTATCTTCCGTGTTATTCTTTCAAAATCCAATATACACCAGCATCTTAGCAACTCAAATATTTAAGGAAATCTGAGCTGACACTTTGGGGAATTAAATAAGTTCATTTCCTCTGGCAGTTTATAAGCTTTTATTTTCTCTTAAAGAAAACACACATGGCTTCCCTACACATATGATCTCGTTAATGCATCCTTTGTGCGCCTACTTTTCAGTGTGAACTGAGAATGAAATACATTGCTATTAAGTGTGTAATGAAAGTAGCACAATTTAAAATCATCCATCCAACTAAATATTATGAATATAATCTCTAGAGATTAATAAATCTATCTTCCCAACTAAAGTGTTCAGCAGTATTTGTATTTAAGTAACTGCCCAATTTTAGACAAGTATCAGAATAGTTTTACCTTGTAGATAAAAATAAATAAAAATTCCCAAAAATAGGCAATGGGAAAAAGTACTTGGAATTGGAGTTTCCAAGCTCTGCTTCAATATTTACATTGATTCTCCCTCAAACTGGCTGACTTACAGAACAAGCACACAGCACGCATTTTCAAAAATAACTCTTTTGTACAAATGTGCTGAATTCAGAGACGAAAATCACAAATAAAAAAACAGCATAAGAAAGTACAAATTCTTTAAAAAAGCATAATAAGTGGGTAATTGTCTAAGTGGGGACATGAAAGACAGGGTCTTTTTCTTTTGATTTCTATACCTCCTCCAGAATAGTTGTTCAAATCATCTCACAAAAATTTATTAAATCTGGTTGATTTAAGGAAGTTACTGCAATACTGAATACCAGTAGCATGATATACACAATTTTGCTACGTAGTACCAGAGACTGCAAATGTCTGCAAGATGGAGATGAAGGAGACTCAGTCTTAATGCCTACCCCTGGGAAGGCCACAACACAGAAAAACAGAAAACCTGGACTCTGTGAAACCAGGTTTGTTCTGCCTTGTCTCTAAGGACGGGAATATATGCTGCAGAGGGAGAAGTAGAGTTTCCTGAAAGGGCTGAAGTCTATATGTTTAGGAAAGCGAAGAAGGACTCAGGAAAAGTGGAAGATCAACAGAGAAAATTTCAGAGATTGAGGAGGTCAAAGAAGAATTACATGATTTAGAGATGCTCAGCATAGCAAAGAATACCTGAAAACATGAAAGGATCCTGTTTCAAAGTCCAAAGGGCACACAGGAGTAGGAATCAACTACCTACAAGGAATGGCAGACATGTATGTTACTGCTTTACCAAATCTAGACTGTCTAAAATGAATCGCTGTTCTTCAGTGCAGTTTCGATTTGATTTAACGGTCTTGGTTCTTGGAAACCACACACCAGAACAACCTCAGTGGGACCACCTATCCTCACAGAAGTATCTTTCAGCAATAGCACAGCAGTCCCTGCCACTGAGTTAGAAGGTCCTGCTTCAGGAAGGGATGTGACAGACTCTACTCACAGAAGACAAGGGGTCAGTGGGCACTGCAGATTTAATAGCTATTGGGCTGATCCAAAAACCAGAGGGAGTTTAAAAATCCAGGCATGCAACACACAGTCCAGACAGCAGTGTGTCAAAGTACCACTTGGAGATCTTGAGCAGAGCAGCAAGAAAGCACAAATACTTGTTTGGTTTGTATGTGATCTAACTGGTAGAACATAGGCTAAACCACGTTGCTTTAAAAATGCCATTCAGCTCAGTCTTTCCCCTTATCAGTGATGATGAGCTGATGTTCAGGAACATGTGTTATCACCAGCTAAATGATGACTCTCAAACCTACACATGGCTCCCTGTTCAGACCTCAGACAGCCTGATACAGAACAGAGGAAGGAGAAAATTTGAAATTCTCTATATCACTGTGGCAGACAATAAGTGGAAACTGAAGAGTACAAAATTTGTGATTCAGTTGCTGCATCTTGTCCACCCCGCACAAATCATTGGAAGGTTCAATTATTCCTTATAAAAGACTTTGGAAATGGGAAAGGGTTTTTTGCTTTGTTTTACTTTTTAAGTGAATTAAGAAAAAGTGCCAACAATGCCACCTCTTACTCCTCCTTTTGAAAAAAATGATCACAAGGAAAATGAGAACTGATGAAACGTCAGGGAATCATGCAAATTCTTCATTGACAAATTAGACATCTGATGGCAAGGCTGAGAAAACCACCATTACTTATCAAGCTGATATCAGGCTTGCACTGGAACTTGCAATATTTCTCCTACAAATAGAAAACTTTGACAGGAACTGTTTTGATACTTCCCAAGCTCAAAACAAACTTCTCTACTGCTGAAAGCCTCTTGCCTGGGAAACAGATGCTATTTATCATATAGTCTGAGAACAAGCACATGGTAGTGAATGAACTGTGCTAACATTCACTTTCTGCCCAAAATGTAGAAGATGACCTTCAGTAATGAAAAATAGCTATGAAGATCACACATGTAAACCACACTTGTAAACCAGGCTGAATTACCTGGATGTCTGCTAATGCTGTTGCATGTTGCCAATGGCTTATCATGTGCAAAACACATTTTGTATTAGATTTGGAACTTTCTGCAAGAAAGCCTTCATATAGGACAAAAAGTCTCAAAATAGACATCTGAAAGCTTCCAAACTGTGTTATTATTATCCACCCACCAATTTAAATTACTAACAAAAGAAAAAAAGATATAATACTCAGCAACATCCTAGACAGTTTCCATAATTTTACATATCAGGGAATGAATCTGGCTTTGTGAATAACTGTTGTCATGGCAGCAGTGTCATGGTCCCAAAGGGAAATAAATCCTCCCAACAATTTGTGACAAACCAGCCTAGCAAAGAACAAAATTACTTCAGTCTTGCTAAAGGATTATTGATTTATTATTTGAAGTTCAGCATTGGTTATTGAAAAATCACTACCACCTCTTTTTTGGATGTGTTTCCAAGAGTAAGACAGGAGATAGCTAACGATTTTCTTTAGGGGAGATTTCTTTCAGAATATGCAATTTCTTTGAAACCAGACTTTCTGTTCCCATCCAGCAAAAAATTAAACTGTATTAAAATTAAAAAAAAAAAAATTAAAAGCTAAAAATAGGTATTCAGTTCTGGTTGGTTTGAACTAACACAGCACATTTTAAACGACTGGAAAGAGGTAAAACATTTCTTTTTAAAAGAGTCCAATATTAAGCTGAATTTTTCGCTTATTGCCTGCAGAAGATGTGCTTGCAGTGATGGAGGTGGATAAGACAAAGCTTATATCAAGTGGTTTTTTTCACACAAGTAACTGACCTGTATGACTCCTACCTACATGGAATCCACACCCAATTCAGAAAGTCCCACACCTATTGCAGTATGGGAACATCCTGGAGTCCATTGGAAGTTAGGAGAACATTATGGGGAGGCACTGCCTATGCTTGCTCTATTTCTACATCCTTCTCAGCCACTCTCTCACCAAAACTGAGAGGATATGGGGAAAGATGGGCCTTTGACCTTTGCCACTAGAGGCATTTCTGTGAGATTCAGGCCTCTGAATTGCTTACTGAGGGTACAATTCATTTTCCTACATTAGCCTGTGTGGGTTGTCAGGCTTCTCTGCTGGATGGTGTCTTCCACGATGCAACATAATCCTCTCTGATGTTGACATGCTATGTCAAGAAATGGCCATCTCAAGGTAGAGATCATGTAAAGATGCAGTCTAATAACTGGAAACCCAAACAATAACTCAAACAGCCAGGAAAGTCTGGTTTAATATGGAATTGATCCAATATTAAAGACTGTGGTTGTTCTGAAGCTGAAAGATAGTATTCTCAAATAATAAACATGTTCAATACTGAAATACTTTGTAAGATGGAAAGACTTCATTTCCCCAGTTGCATTTCTAATTTAAGTTACTCTGATGTCTCATTTCCCTCAAACACCACGCTGACTACCCACATGTAAAATTTCTTTTGACTATTAAGAAAAGTTAGTTTCATTATAACTCAGGCTGATTACAATTTTTAAAAAGTTTGATGCCTGTTAGTCCAAACTGAAAAAGGATTTAGCAGCAACTAAATATCAATATTGTGCTTGCAAATAAATCTGACTAATTATTATTTCAAATTCACTGATTCACAACAATACAAGAACCTTTTATTCACTGTACCCTTGGATAAGTCTGATAATGTTCAAATTAACATTTGTAGGTTATGTGACTAGTCTGGCTGGTCTTGTGGTTCAGGCTAAGGAAACCATTTCCTCCCTTCAGATACAGATCTCCTGTGATGATCTCTTCCTATGCTGCTCACTACCCGTTCTGCCACATCTCCCTCTTCCCTGGGTGACTCACTCACCCTCAGGCACCGAGCAGCGCAGAATGCATCTCAATGCCAGCGCTCAAAGCTGAAACCTAGCCCCAGCAACAAGTCTGTGAGATACACACGCCCCAGTTAACATAATAGCTGATCTGCAAGGCTAAATCAGAGATAAAAACTTGATGGATGTTTTAGTCTTCTATTCATTACTGCCAGAAAAGAAGATTTCTCATAGTCTAGCTAGAGGACTCTCAGCAAACCGTGTGTCCAACTGACTCCAAGTAAGACTCGGAGACATCCATGTTTAAGGCTCCATTTCAATCAATCCCCTGTTCTGATAACACAGGGTTGAACAGGGAGGAGGAGACTTCCTTCTTCACTGCCCAGCCTAAGGACAGTAACCGAACAATCTTCCGCTGAGTCCCTCTAGGATACAATAGACAGCATGTCCCAAGGCCTTTGCCTCCTGACTTCCTCATCGTTGGGTCACTGGACTGCCCAACCCTCCATGGGCCTTCAAAACCTTAACAAGGTTCATCACACCCTCTAGATGACATAAATATGATGAAGCAAGCAGCATTTAAGAAGCAATCCTTTTGAGAGAGTTCTCAGCTTTGCTCCCATACATCCGTGGCAGGTTTTTTTATTGATACCTGAGTCAGAGAACCAAATGTGCAACAGAGAAAGCAAACAGCTGTTGAGCACATTCAGGAGAGGAATGAAGCAGAGAGGGGAAAAGATGGCAGAGACAGGACCCATCTTCGTTGCAGAATGAGCCAAAAAAGGATAGCAGCCACCAAAAGGAGGGCATTTCCTACAGCAGAGTGAGCATTATGGGGAAAAGAGATGCCTGGTGAGAAAGTGATAGCAATGGACAGGGAGGCAAGATTAAGCAAAGAGGAAAGGTTCTGCTGTAGGCAAGAAAGTTGCAGATGATAATTCTCAGCTAACATTTTACGGAAAGTTTTATACTCCTCAAGAAGAGATGAGTGTGCTTTTCCTCCACACAGGAACAAGCAAATTCACCCTAACAGAATTTTGTACAAGCTTCATCTCTCAGCTGAGCAGAAGCTGCCTTTTGAACTCCTACTCCTGTTGTTTTCCAAGTGCTTTATGAGCTGTCATACACTGAAATGCAACATTTTATCCCAAGGCAGACATTTTCAGTCCCATGCAACCAACCCCAGATCTCACAGAAAGGATCTAAGAAGGCTGGCAGCAGTGATGTGGCACAAGTTAACTAGAAATTCAGGAAGCTGGGGCAGAGATTAGAGAAGGGCCTGAAAGATGTCCTCCCAGGAGAGAGAGGGAGGGGACAGAAAATAATGTAGTTAAAAAAAAATTTAGACCTTGATAAAAGAATAAATGCATAAAGAAACACAAGTAATGGCAAAGAATCAGCAGGAAGGGGAATAATATTAAACTAACCAATCTGCAGAACTACAACTGAAGTGTCAGTAATTCTCATTTGGTTTCCAGTTGCTTTGTGCCAAAGTTTAACTCTCAGCATCTTAGAATACGATAGTCTTGCCAGGTTAGACAATACATCAACCTGACACCAAACACCCCTACTTTTTTTTTATCTATATCATGTTTTGGTAATTCAGTCTCTGGGGTACTATTCCTGATTGCCACCAAACTGTTGTCATCTGAAAAGGTTATTGAACTGTACCCTGCATGTAACAGCAGCAGCTATACTTCACTGAGTACTGTGAAGCTTAATGAGTGTTCTTAATGAGCTTTCAAAGATCATCAAAACAAAGTAACTACCTCATCAGCACATAGGAAAAGTGAAATTAAAATAGAGAATCAGTATGTGTGGGGGTGACTGTTCATATGCATTAATTTCATCTGCCATTTCTCTCTGTGTTCCTTTCAGTTTTATAATGAAGCAATTTCAAACCAGATATTTAAGGTTACATCTGCAGCTACATTTTAAAACTACCAATTTAAAGTTCTAAGGAGCCATGTCCATAATTTCCAAATTCAATTAAATATGAGAAATATTTATAGACACAGTTATTACTTCTACCATTATACTATGGCAAATTGAATCATCTACTAGAGATACTCCAGCTGATCAAAAGAATTAGAATCAATCACCGGGACATAAGGGGTGAGAGACCTGCAGGCCTGGCATTACAGCTTAGCAATATTATGGTAAGATCACTATGTTTCTTCTAGAATTTCTTGACCTCTTAATATCATGCCTCTCAGGAAACATCCTGTCTAAAGGTCTTTTATATTTTCCAGAATCCTTGTATATCTACTCCCAGTTCCATTTTTACTGTTCTTTTTTCCCCCCATTTCCTGCTGTGTACTTCCACCAAGAGACTTTGATATCAAGAGTCACGGTTCCAAACTGGATACTGTCATGCCTCAGTTTCCTTGTTTCTGCAGAATGCATCTCAAATCCTCAGCTCAGATGGTAAACTTCACTCCAAACCCTTCTTACAGGCAACCTGCTTGCAAAGTAATTCCACTCTTTTCTTTTGTGCACCAGGCTTAGCAGTCATCCTTGGCTTCTCCTCTGCATTTCGTCAAAATACAGTAAGGCCCCTGCCAACCTTGTTTCTAAACTTGTGGTTGTGTTTGCTGCTGTACAGAAAATTTCTTGGTTATCCACGAGCCCTCTGGTTGTGCTTCTCTGACACAGATGCTTGGCTGCTTTATGCAGAGGACACCCCACCTGGGGTCTTTGTCGGTCTCAGCCCAGACTGGGTGAAACTGTTGGCAACACATAACAGAACTGCATCAAAATCTGTACCTGAAGAAAAAAACATTTTTATTTTCATCGCTGAAAGGACCAGGAGTGCAAACCTGAGAAGAATGTGGGGACAGCTGAAAAGAGCTTTCATCCAGAGGCCCAAGAAGTATGAGCTACTGCTGGGGCATTTATCCAGGTACTAGCTAAAGACATTTAAAAATTTTCCAATGAGATATTTCATCAAGGAAAAATGGCTATGTGGAAATGTGTTCATTTCAAAGTAAGTTTGCTTCAAAAAGTTACTTACAGGCATCGGAGATTTTTGATACAGCTGAAGAATTGCTTTGACCTTTTGAAAAATGGAACATTTCTAGCTGCCATTTCAACAGAACTCTTCATGTTTTAGTTTCAAAGAACACAGACTTACTGTCAAAATCGAAACAAAACGTCTCATGTCAACTGAAATGAGTTTCCAGAGTTTGCTTCACTGAGAACACCAGAATGTATTGTTTTCATTAGATTTTGGGACAGATGATTTTTTTTGAGCACACCAAGTATTAAGGAACTCCCCTTGCTCTCCAAAGAATGGAAAAAAAACCAACATCTAATGCTGCTTTAACAAGGAATGGCAGACTTTAGAAGGAAGGCTCCTAAACACTGCTACTCACTCACATTTATTCCCAAAGCCACCTAAGGGTGGCCAAAGGTCAGACCAAAGACAGCAATGCAGTCCTTAGCTAGGGCACCTAAACTAACTCTGTCTCATGGGAGTTGCTGAAGCAAAATACCACACAGTTTACTTTCATGTATATGAGACAACTGTTTTACTTTCTCTTAGATTTCTTTATAGCGCTCATTTTTGTGATATTTGACATTTATGGAGAATGCTGGTTTACTCAAATTTAACTCCTTGAACAGAAAAAGGTGCAAAAAGCATGGGAGTATGTGAACTGAGTCTACGAAAAAGTGGAGACTTCATGTAATGATTCTCGGTAATTTCTGCTTACTTGTTCTCAAGACTGCATTTTCCCAGAAACATTCCTGGAATTTTGGAGACGAGGATACTAGCCTATGCATATCTACTCCAAATAAGGCAATTCTTAAAGACTCTTTGTGCACAAACACTCTTGACCTAAAGTAAAATAGAAGTCTAATCTTGCAAAACCTGTTTGTCCTGGGTTTGGCCAGGACAGGGTTAATTTTCACCAGAAGCCAGGAGGGGACACAGCTGGGTGGGCTGACCCAACCTGGCCAAACAGAACAGGATATTCCATACCATGTGCCACTATGCTCGGCTTCGGTGGGGGAGCTGGCCAGGGGGAAGGCAGTCGTGGTTCGGGAGCGCGCGAGGCACCGGGCGGTGAGAGTTGCTCTGTGCGTTTCGCTGTGTGTTTTGTTATATTCTTCTTACCTACGTATTACTGTCGTTACTTGTTCTACTTCTATTTGTCTGTTTCTTGTTAAACTGCCCTTGTCTCGACCCATGAGTTTTTTGCCGCTTTCTTCCCATTCTCCTCCTCACCCCAGTGGGGGGAGGGGCGATACTGTGACTGCTTGGCCCTTTGTTGCCAGCCACAGGCCAAAACCGTAACACTGTTCTTCTCTATTTTGTTGGTAGGAACAAAAAAGGCAGGGTCAGAGGAGTGTAAAATTCCCAAGTGGAAAATAAAGAATCCAGCTAACAAAAGTGGCTCTTAAAGCCTAAAATGCTGAGAAAATCAGAAAGGTATAGAGGCACATGATTCTTAGCAAGCAGAAGCTTTGACTCCCAGCAAAGCTGAACAGAAGCTAGAATACTGGAAGGAGCCAAACGAGCAGCCAGGAAAAACATTGGTAGGGAGAACTTGAAACAAAACCACAGAGCCAAATCCCCAGGAACACTCGAGCATACAGAGGAAACTGAGACCAAAAATGGCAAAGAAATGATTCACTGTGTTGCCTATATCCTGTAGTCAAACTGAACTTACGTACACAGTCTTACAAAGCACTACTCCAAACAGGTTTAATAGTAAATGTGCTGATTACAACAGCACAAAACGAAGCCGTGCTGGACTTCTCTACCTGTATACACCACTGCCTGCTGCTATGCTTTCCCTGTACTTTCTGAAGAACAGAGCACTGGCTTTATAAATACATCAGGATAAACTATCTGCTACTTGCTTGCTATAATTTGTCCTTGAAAGGATAAAAAGAATACCAGCACGGGGCAGGGTAAATCAGGAACAAGGAATATGTGCTCAAATCTCTAGGCAATTTGGAGCATGTTCAATATTTATGGCCAAGCAGATCACAGTATCCTACTACATATTCCTTACAGACTCCTGCAAACATCTCCAAGTTGGTTACACAACCCTTGCTTCTGAATGGTTTTTCACAACCAATGCAGCTAGATAATTACTTTTTTCCGAAGTGAGACTCTGGAGGAATGAAGGGCATCTGTGTACCACAAGGAGGTACAAATGACTCTGTGCTAACTTGTCCTGTGCTCCCCATGACAGGGATTGTGCCAGCAGCTTTGACAACAGGGAGCTGCACGTGATCACAGGACAGTGCCCAAGCTAGTAAAATCCACCTGACGCCTGCCAACAGTAGCATGCTAATGTGCTGTGATGTCTCAGAGGCTCTCCAAGTAGGGTCAGCTTGTCTCCTGCTGGTCTGGAATACATTCACCACATGATTATGCTTTGGAGAACTGCAGCTTGCTTTCCATGTCCATCACGTGCCTGCTCTCATCATGGAAAAGGGAGGCAACTGCCCTTCTTGCCTGTTTTGAAGTAGAGAATCAGCTGATGAAAAAGAAATAAACAGTAGAAAACCAACCCTTAGAAGACAGGACTGCAGGTCAAGATGATACTGAAAACTGAAGTGTGGGAATATAGCAATGGGAATGCTGTGCTCCCAGAGCTGCACAGTGAGGGGGAAGGAGGAAGCCGAACAGCTGCTTTGCTTTAAGATATACATTTACATCATTCGTCAAACTTCGCAGCTCCTTACTACCCAGTAGACACTGTGGGGGTGGACAGAAGAACACCATGACCGTGTTCATGAATCTCATAACCTTCCAGAGAGATGGATAATGATGTTTTAAAAAAAGGGCTGTAGTTCTTCCTGGACTCTGCCTAACGGGGCAAGAACTAATCAGCTCATGAAAAGGGGTCAAACAACACAGACCCAGAAAAAAATTACCCAGCAACTGTCTTACCACAGTGAAACAAAAGCCTCAGAAACTAACTGTAACTAAAGCAAACTGCAATTCTAGCAGCAAAAAGCAGCAATTAGCACAGCAAAAAGCCTTTTCTTTGGCCCCTTTAGAAAGCCACATTCAGTGCCTGCAGCTTCCACTGCTGGACCCTACACTATAGCCATTCCACGGCAAGAGAATACTGGACTTGAAAGTCAGAAACTCCCCAAAACCATGACCACATTGAAGCAGGAACTTTAATTATTGCATTCCTACGCATATACATGGGCCATGCCATTTCATATAAATCAGTTCAAATTAAAACAGAAACCTGTTTTTACCCACCAGCGTTGGATGGGATTGTATCGATATCAAAGGTGTTTACAATTACATTTGTGTGGCTACTAAATTTAGTTTCTGAAAAGACACTGTTTCAAGCAAAAATAAGTTTGCATGAGTTCTTAAATGCGCAATGTGAGAGATCATAATTAAAAATGATGCTTCTGTGTATGTATGTACACAAGTACATTGTCAGGGTTTGTGCTTTTTTTAAATGAGCTAATGTGTTTGCCTTTACAAATCTTGTTCCAGCTAAGCAACCTTCTTAGGGCACTTCCTTTTAAGTACAGCTTCTAAATAAAGCAGTCTTCTATCCATCTCTCTTGATTTTTATCAGAAGCCTGCAAATGCCATGTACAGTCTGCACTGGACTTTCCAGACAGAAAGGTACAAAATCCCTCAGCATGACATATTTTAAGTCATAAGGATCAAAACTACTCTTAGGTGAGGTAGTACAAGCAAATAAACACATTTATAATGTCAGACTGACAAAGCATCTGAAATATTTTCCTGGCAGATTTCTGCTTTTCTACATTACTACTTTGCACCATAAGATTGCATTTGCTCTTATTTCTTTATCATTTAAAACTGTTGTGTTCCTACAAGCATCAAGTTCGTATCACAGATTTAGCTCTACCACTGTGTTTCAATACAACCAATCACCTCCTTTACTCCACCTTAACCTTTGGGCGTTGTCACGGTACAACATGTCCGCTAGAGCAGAAGGGAACCTGTTGGCTGCACTACCAGTTGCATGCCTGGGAGCAAAGGGAAGATCTGCACTCTTGGTATGGAGGAAGCGAGAGCAACGGGTTTGAACTCTTCATGCCATACTGCGTGCTTGCTTATTTTCCTAAGTACTGGCCTCAGATGCCAACGCAAAGATACAAAGGGGCTCAAATGGTGTTTTGCCAGATAACCTCAAGAAGCCTAAAATATACAATCACTGATCACTATATAAATCAGAGTTATTTTGTTAGCTCAGGCAAGTCATTTAACAATGATGTACCTCAAGTCGGCTTGTTAACGTATGACTAGCATTACACTTACATGGACAGAACACTTAAAGAAGATTAGTTGCTTGCAAGTCACAAGGCAACATTTAACGAAGCAAGCCTTGTAAGTGAACAGTCTTATTTTTGTTGATTAGGTCATAAATATGGGTCTCTTCAACTCTGAAAGATTTCATTTTCTTTAATTGAATTTTTTTCATCTTATTTTTCCTCTTAACAGTGGTTTCATTTTTAGTTTTCTGCTGACAATATAAGATTACACTTTGCTGGCTGGAAGATACCTTCTATCAGTTTTTGAGACTGGTCATACTTGATTATAAACAGCCTGACCATATTTCCTGAAAAATAGCAATTTTAAGTTATTGTGAGGTAAGGCATAAGAGCAATTGTAATTTTGCCAGCCACATTTTAGAAATGATTTTGTTATTGATGTTTGCACTCCATTTTAATATATGGCTAATGGATGTGAAGGATACCACATGAAAGTAAAATCATATATTTCAAATTTTCTCTTAGACTGCCAAGTTTACCCAAGCTGTTCTTATTCATGTCTCTTATACTAAAAAGTCAATGAGCAACGCCAGCTAAGCCAGACACATTTGAAGATTCATTATTAATAAATCTCAGGGATTTTCCTGTGAAAGATACACAACAAAAATCTTGAACTGTCGGGAAGACAAATATCTTCAATTTAAGTGCTCCTTTCCTATCTAGCTTCTTGCATGTCTTTTCCCAGCCATTATGTCTGTTTAATCAAAACACATGCAAAATTTAGCTAGGCATCTAACTGTCTAAATAGGCAACTAATAGGTTTTTCAAAGGAAACAGCAGCATAAATTGACTACATGCTTTTAATCTTCAGATACCTTAAAGTGTTCAAAAGATAGCACAAACTTTTCTAATGTGGGTGCCCATCTTCAGGCACTTGAAATCGTCCTTCAGTACTTAGCTAAAGCCAAGTTTAGAAAACTTACTCAGCTGAGAAAACAGATCAAGTGAAACATTAGTGCATACAAACCCTTATCCCTGAGCAGCTTTATACACTAGGCTCTCTTGTTTAACCCTACATGGCACCATCTTGGCAGGCATCCCCACTCATAACAAAATATCTTGCATGAACTGTAGCTAAACTAAGAAATGCAAAGTCAGAGAACACAGATCATACACACTACACTCACAAGTTCCCACTGCTCAAAGCTCCTCATTCTCATTTTTTGGTAAACAAAATCCACAGATATGTTTTACTGTAAATCACAGAATCACAGAATAGTAGGGGTTGGAAGGGACCTCTGTGGGTCATCTAGTCCAACCCTCCTGCTGAAGCAGGGTCACCTACAGCAGGCTGCACAGGACCTTGTCCAGGCGGGTCTTGAATAT
>Ga0065711_1002816_pt1 | contig 35121 bp, 26 predicted proteins | sample Hoacrofraction12_FD_59098 | JGI IMG/M metagenome (GOLD analysis project Ga0065711, IMG submission 59098) | Hoatzin crop microbial communities from Cojedes, Venezuela - Epithelial fraction 12 v2 (version 2) | ecosystem: Host-associated > Birds > Digestive system > Esophagus > Crop | place... | reverse complement strand
TGTCTGTTCCTGATCTCAAACCACCATCCACCACCTCCTCCGCTGTGCCACCCGGGCAGAGTGGTGATGTGCCTCTTAAACTGCCTTCACCCTCAAACCACATCTCATGTAGCCACCAACCCAGGCATCATGCAATAGCACCATCTAAGACTCAAAAAACTCCTGGGGCTGTACATGTGGCACAAATTGTCTAGGTAGTACCTTGTAGAACAAACTACCAGCATCATCTCTGCTCATCGCAAGTTCCTTATCAGAGATCCAGTCTACGCCACTCATGTAGCACAGTTATTTGTCAACCAGTAGGTACAAGACCGTAAATAAAGAGCACATGAAGAGGGGAAAGGAGATACAGAGAGCAAAGGCATCTGAACAGAGACTGCTGTTGCTGGAAATAGTAATGTGATAGCAGTCTAACATGCAGGAGTTTTAAGTTTTACATCTTCCTGTTGGAGAATTTGTTGCACAAAAGTCAAAAAAGAGAATTCAAAGCAGTATTGTTTCCATTCTCTTGATGGTAGGAATCTGTTTCTTTTGCAAATAAAACATGTTTTTCCCAGCTTATCCCTCTCTGAATGGCGGAGCAGGCAGAAACAAATTAATCATGCTTACGCTGCCTACTTGGTGTTTGCTCATTGCTCTAAGCTCCTTTGTGATCTCTCAAAATATTTTCATCTGTTTGTTTGGGGAGAAACTTTCCTCCAGGCAGTAATGCATAATAAAGTAATACAGGACACTGCAGCAAATTTCATCTTGTCCGAAAAAAAAAGACCCAAGGTGGCTTCGGTCTCCCATTTGAATTCCCATTTACTTACCTAAACAATAATGCTGTTATCCTCACTGTAAAAGGAAAGTCAATACGTTGCACATAATGATGTTTTTCTGTGGCCTGTCTATTCTCTGCATTCTAATTTTCAGTGTTAACTTCCAGACACATCTAATGTTTCATAAAAATCAATGATCCATCTCAAATTCCTTGGGACATGTCTCATTTTCTGAAAGATGTGTGGTGTTTACTGCTGGCTGAGGAAAAAAGTCTTCTTTCTTTCTCTTGGCCTTTATATCCCAGACTTTATGTCTTTTTAAATCCTGATGGAGAAAACAGAAAAGGTGTTGACCCCCATTTTATGGAATTTCTGCCCAATCAGTTTTTCTCTCTCTGATTTCTCAGGGCTGATCCTACATCCTGCAAGTGACGTTTTCAAATTGTTAAGGGCAATATTTTCATAACTGTAGCATTCAAATTGATGTTTGGGGTCTCGGCTGTGTTGAGTGGCTGTGTTTATCTAGTTTGCCATCTTTGCCTCAGCCCTGCAGAAGAGGTCGTATGCCTGAGAGCCGGCTGTCTTGTTTCTTTTGCTCTGTTGTACTGCAACTGGTCTGCTCAGCTAATTTAATGAAAGGTATCATTCCTTCCTCTGCATCTTCTCTCGCTCATTTTCTGGGCAACGTTCCAGATTCCTGACAATTACATAAGGAATGTCTTTGGGCTTTCTGGGCTCCTTTTCCCAGTTAAACTCTTGCATGGATATAAAAGCATCCCTTTTCCGAGGGACAGACCTTGGCCTTCCCTGGAGGAAGTGGAAGTAGAGTTTACAGATAAGATCTTCCCTGTGTTTTGGAGGAAAGATCTTGACATCACTTCACTTGTCCCAGTTGAGCCTGCACAGCCTTTTCCACTTATTCCCAGCCCCCGTGGAATGCGTGCTGGATCTGCCCAGCAGTGGAGAAATTAACATCATACAAAAACCCGCCGATATTCCAGGGAATGCTGATGCCAGGAGGGCCCAAACTCTTCTGTTTCATTCAAGGGAGCGAGCAGAGCCGTACGAAGGGGCCAGAAGGGCTGCATTTCCCACAGAGCGAACACAGTGGGACATTGACCTCATGCTCAGAGAGGGGACTTTGTGGCTAATTACTCCCTTGTACAAGGCAATGAAAATATACAGAGGAAAACTCTTCCCCTCTGGGAACTGTTGGTGGAAATATTGCAAGGGACTTGTCTGATAGGACAGGGGGACTAAATGTCAGGAGCATTTGGACAGGCAAGGATGGTCTCGAGAGGTCCCTGAGTCACAGATCAAGCATATGGGATGGGGCTTTGAGCAACCTGGTCTAGGGCAAGGTGTCCCTGCCTGTGCGATTGGAACTAGATGATCTCTAAGGTCCTTCCTACCCAAACCTTTCTGTGATTCTATGATTCTATATCCATGCAGGACTCCCAGCATGGCGTGCTGCTCAGCACAGCTCACAGCCCACGAGCCTGATGAAACCACGTGGCTTGTGCAGACATAAGCATATACATAGAAAACTAGAAAGCCAATGCAGCATGCCAGGTTCGTTGCTCCGTGCCATTACACACTACAGCGAACAACTCTTTACGCCCACAATAGTGCTCAGGCATCAAAGTCAAATAAGTACCAGCTTTACAGAGGATTTTGTGTATTGATTTGTAAATAGACAAACCAATTTTGCCTGACTCCCTTAAGATATTATTGATATTTTCTGCTTTGAAGTCTTCCCTTCTTTTGTGCGTATTTATCAAGGACAAGGCAAATAAATGGCAGGACTCATATTTTGTAAGGGTAGCTCTGGAATGAACTGTCAAGACTTTCGTTTCCTATCTCCCTTGATACAGTTTAGTCTTAAACTGATCTTCTATAGCAATGAGTAGGATTCTTTTACCACTTCTTTATTGGTCTGGTTAAATTTGGGATTGATCCAAAGATCTGGTAGTTACTCAGCCTCTTACATGAGACGCTTGGATTTACAGACTCTTAGTTGTTCTCACAGAAGCTGTGACCTCACATAAGAAAGTAGGAATAAGATCTAGTTTACATCTTTGGATCTTCAACCATCACAATCCACTGGTGAGGAGGTGCATTCTGGTGAAGGACACCTGAGATCCAATGATCCAGTGCTCAGCACCTCTATGTTATCCCTCTATAAGCAGGAACTAAAGTTAACTAACTGCAATAACGCTGATTATTGTGAGTACTCATTTGCTCAAAAAAAAAAAAATACCATGACCTAAAACATATTAACAAATTGCACTGAAATCTGTTGTGCCTTCCTCGGGTTCTGATTAGCTTGGTTTAAAGGCAAGTAAATCCCATCCTTGTGCGTATGTATGGAGCTATGGAGGTATCTAAACATGCCAAAGCGATGTCCTGCTGGATATTGAAATACAGCAGGGTGCATAACTCCCATTGCTGTTGTATATGTAGATTAAACCCTAGCCCTATGTGATCTTGGCACAGAAGATGTTCTAGCTGAGAATGTCCCAAATGTTTTTACTAATTAACCATTTCCAGAATTTCCAGTCCCCAAAGCATGAGTCAGATTCCAAGAAGACATGATATTTTAACTTATTTTTAATGCACCTTCTGCTTCCTGAGCCCTAACATTGAATTCAAGCTTTCTGTGCAATCCTGCAGGCTAAAACATACTCCCTCTTTTTACTGGTAGCTGAGATTTCTACCCAATCGTACATCTGCAGGAGTTTCAGTGCTAGGAAAAACGTGAAAATCTTGAGAGTCAAAGAGTTTCACTCTGACAGTGAAGAAAAATATTTCCATCAACTTCCTTCAGGACGTGATTTCGCATTACTATTCTGGGGTATTTCAATTTATAAAAAGATGTGAAAGGCCTTTATTGAAAGAGATTCACACAGATTATTCCCGAGTGGTTTGGGATCACACACTATTCAAGGCAATAGCAATCACACCCTTGAATGAGCAGGACAGCATCAAGCCCCATGCAGGCAGGGTCCCCCATGCAGAGCTCTAGGTAGGATCTCAGCCTGTTCATCTGGTTCCCCATTACCTGAAACAGCTTTTCTCCTGCTCTTACCTCTTCTGGATGAAAAGCAAATGCAATTACAAGAAACCTGAGCAGCCAAACTCCTCAAATCAGAGTGAACATCAGACTCTGCAAGATACAGGCTCTCCTTGCTGCCAACAGCTCAGAGACACAACAAAAGAAGGCATAATTTTTTATCTCCCTTTGGACAATTAACTAAATTAGGAGTCCAAGGGGATGGAGAAGTTAAAACCTGAATGCAGATGCTCAGCATGGCGTGGGCTGTGCTCTCCTGTTCCTTTATCAGCTGCTTTATGGTGGGGACAGAATGTCTCCTCATCTCTTGAAGATGTCCAGCCCCTTGCACGCCACCTCTTCAGTTAGGAAGGTTTTAAGGATTGATGTGGATATTTTAGAAGTGGTGACAACTTCAGTATTCGTTATGCCAGCTCTCCTATTTATGGAGCAGCTGACCCGGACTGCTGGTGGGAGACCACCTGTTATACCTCTGTTGGGTGATGGTGAAGTGTCTGTGCACTAAACGAGGCAGGATCCCTCTCCCTGTCCTGGCCTGATTGCCTGAGCCAATTTCTGCTGAAATCAGAAGGGAATGCAGATGCCAGGAAATCAAATTCATTTCTGGGAGAGATCCACAAACTGAAAAACTCTAAATGAGACACTTCTCATCCACAAAGGACAGCACTTGGGGTTACCCTCACCACATCAAATGTTTTATTGGTTTTATCTTTCCCAAGCCTGAAGGGTCTTTTTGATTGTTAAAATTCAGGTGAAAGCAATCTGAACGAGGGGGAGGTGTGGCGGAGCCAAACTTCCTTCTGCGAGGCAGCCACATCAAAATGCCTATATAATTGACACTTGCAAGTGATTTCTTCAGAATCCGCAAAGCAGCTTAAAAAATAATGATGACCTTCTGTCCTTCTGCTCCATTACCCTCAACATGCTTTTTCTTTCACATGGATACAGGCCACAACATGGACAAATATCAGGCAAAACTAGTCTGTGAAAGAAGTGCTGTTTAAATCCAGCGCTAAGCCATTTCCACATGAACAGACTAAGAGGTACAGAGGAACCACAGAGGAGGAGGACGTTAGTTACCCTGAAACATTAATCGGCACTGCCAGCACAGCTGTTTGACTAGGGAATGATCGGCGGGGCCATCGCCGTTGCTCTTGGCTGCAGCGTGGAGCTCATCAGGTGGCGACAAAAGTAAAGGCGTTGTGTGCAAAGCAGCAGATGCACAGTGACTCCGTCAAATCCTGCCAGGTCAGGATTAAGGGTATTTTGCCTCACTGCCCTGATCCAATCTTGCCTGGGAAGGGGACGGCTGCGGGGCCGTAATTCCCCCGACAGCTGCCGTAGGTTGGCTCCTGCTGCCCTGGGTCAGGGCCCTGCACCAGGGCAGTCGCGACATTTTTGCCGAGGAGCAAACTGGCTCTTCTTGGTGCCAGGTGCTGGTTTTGCTCTGAATGCACCGTCCGGATTTCACCCCCTCTCATGATGTTCGCAGAGAGATGGAAGCAGGTTTGGGGTTTATTTAACTTTTTTTTTTTATTTCCATGAGAGATGTGGGAGTCCTGCTAATTACTGGGATCTGTTTCCAGAGGGGAATGGAGACTAAGACAGATAGCTGCTGTTAGCACTGTCTGCTTCATTTTTTTTGTTGTGTTTTTTTGGTTGCCTGTCTAAGAAGTGCAGAGCAACTCCCAAAATCATTACACTCAACAAGAAATGGCTTCAGGCCATGGCAATCTGGGGTTGTTTTTGGGCTGGCAACTGAAAATGAAATTTCTATATGCTATTTACCAGCCCTCTGCACCTCCCATCCCCCCCCGCTTCCTCCTCGCCTTGCCCTTCGTCACACGGTGGTGTAAATCTGTCGTTGATGGATGATATCCAAAACCAGGTCCTCTCCCTGCCGTCGGACGTGAATGACAGGCAGATCATGACTGCTGCGCAGAAAGTGGCCTCAATTTTAAAATGTGTAACAAAAGCAATTTCTCATCCTAGGAAATAATGACTGAATAGAGAAGAAAAATAATGATTTGTTACTATGGTTTTGGCTCCTTCCTGCTTTTGTTCTTCCTCGTGCTGTCTCCGCCACCATCCTGCCCTGATGGTATTGTCAGCTGTCGGGAGCCTGGGGTTGATGGTACAACCACACACTCCACACACTCCTCCCTCAGACTCTCCATACAGCTCCTTACATCAACTAGTACGAAGGAAAGAAATGCTATGTTATCAAATGTAGAGCATCTTCTCCGCAGCCCGAGGCTTTCCTGGCCCAGCCTGGGGTGGGGCTGGGTGCTAATGGGGTGCGGGCAGCTCGATATGAAAGGATAAATGTCCATGTTCCAGACTGGATTTCTGATGTTCAAAATCAGGTGGGAACGGGCAGTGGAGGGGGAGAGGATCCCAAAATCAGTAGGAAGAAGATGGAGGGGAGTGGTGCCTGGAGACAGCAGAAAAATGGGGGGATAATGCCTGGAAAGCAAGGGAGGGGGAACAGTGACCCAACGGTGGGAGAGGATGGGGAGACGGTGCCCAGCGCCAGGCAAGAAGCAAATGTTCAGAGCACACTTGCTCCTTTAGGCTCATAATGCCATTGATAATATTTTTTTAATTGGCTTTTCTTCTTTTTTTATCGTTTGCCCATACTCACAGCCCTGCTTCTAATCCTCAGAAAGGTAACATTTGGGAATAGTTTCCAGCCAAAATACTGGGGGTGAGAAATTTAACAGGTTTCAGGATGAAGCTTGCTAAATTTATCAAAGATATTAAGCAATGGATGTGCCTATGAGATTTGGTACCCTTGGAGTCCCCTTTGGGCTGGTTTCCTAGGTTCCTATCTCAAAGCACGCTGCAATCGTTTAGCCTGTAAGCCTCAACAACTGGCAAGCTGATGTTATCACTTCTATTTTTTATCTTGGGAACATTAGACACAGAAAAGCGTTGGTCAAAAATATTGTTGCCAATGACTTTAGTGGAATTACTAACTGCTTAAAGGGAAGTACATGCCTCAGAGCTCAGGGTCATAGCCTCCCTTGTGCTCATCTAGATCCATTTATGCCTTAAAAATGACGCCCTCTTAAGATACCAGCTGGCCCCTTGGCTTCCTCGTCGCTTAATGTGACCTGTCTTTCCACCACTGCCTTTCACTTTCCCAGTCAGATGGCACTGGGCATTTTAATACCTTTGACAGCTAGAGGGGTATAGGAATGCATCACATGCTATTCTTGACAGTTAATGGGAAACTAATGAGACAACAGCTGCCAAATGCCACCACTTCCCACTCTGCACACACGCAGCCCCCCTCGCTCCCTTCTCCTCTCCGTGTCCGTACGAGCAGCGCTTCGGCGGCAGGGCTGGTGATTGTGACTGCGTGTGTTAGGATGCAAAGCGGGCACCTGGCCTTGGGAGCAGAGCAGACCCTCACCCAAATGTCTCCGCTCTGCAGTCAGATCATTTCATACAAATGGATTTTTCCAGCTGCCTCGCAGGGCTTGCGCGGCACTTGTCAGGGACAGTGTGCGAAAATAGAGAGGGAGAGGGAGAAACCTGCAGAGCTCACAGCTAGTGCCTGTTCTGTGTGGTTTTTTTGGTTGTCATTCCTAGCATCCAGTTTTGAAAACACAGTCTGCAGCTCCACAAATGCTCAAACTCTTCACCTCGAAAGACAGTTACAGCAAGAGCTTCTTGTAGAGCAAGAATGTTCAATAAATTTTACTGCTGTAGCAGTAACTGTGGTAGTAACTAAACTGGTACAGGAGCTGACATAATGGCTGGATCAATATTCTGTCAGGAGCAGAAAGAATTGCCATGTAGGAAACTCTAAATGTTCATGAACAATCGACCGTAAGATATTTTTTAAGGACAATAAACTAGCTGCATAGAAATATGTGTTGCTCAGAGCACCTGACCCGAACGACATTATGTAGATGTGTTTCAGCTTCTCAAAAGTCTTTAACTCCTTTTTTAAAGTGGCACCACGCAAACCCAGAGTCAGATTTGCACAGGTAGCTGGGACTGGACCATCTGCCTACTCGCCAGGACTGTTCGTTTAGGTCTACTGGTAAAAATGGCGAGTAGATGGTGAATTATTTCTGCCAAATTTAAAAGACAGCTGAACCCAGAAAGCTCGAAGGTAAAGTTCCATGTAATTGTTGCAAATATTGATTCAGTCTCACGGCTGCTGCTAGACCTCTCTGGCACCAGAGCGGAGGGGAATTACACTGAAACCAGATCACTGTCTGCATTGCACAGAATTCCATCCTGGGCGAAAACTGGAGACTTTTGGATGTGAGAAGTCAGGAGGTGAAGTTTTGCTGCAGAATCAGATTTTGGCAAGTTCTCATAAAAGAAAAACACTCCTTGCCTGTAGCTATTTATGTAGGTATATTTCTTGAAATGTCTTCTTCAACCTCATCATTACTTGTCAACAGTTCTTCAGCTAAAATAATGCATGATCCTTGTGCATCGACCCACTGGCTTGTCCACGGTAAGCCACAAGCAGCATGTTAAATTTCCATCATTAAAGTCTCAAATACAATTTAGTCCTTCTTGATCTTATGTAGGCAGCTCTGTAAAGCCTCCATCAATGAAAACTGGCTACTTGCACTCAGAATAAACAAAAGGGTAACAACTTATTTAACATCCTCTCAATCTGTCTGCTCAAAGCCCTTTTCTTTTTGTATTTACTGCAGATAAAGGCTCTGGGATAACCAAACAAACTGTTGGTACTTATCCAAATTCAATGAAATCTTAGAAACTTTCCCCTCTTTTCTTGTGGGTAAATCCTGACCACACTGAAATGAAAGGCAAAATTCCTGTCACTTAAATGGGGCTTTAGTCATTCAATCCCCATGTTCCCAGAAATTACTCTATGGCCTGACGCCTTCCTTTTTCACATGATGAATTGTTCCTTGTCCAAGGCACAGAGGGGCCCCGGCACCAAGTGTGTGGACTGAGCATGGGCAAGGGGGAGGTGGGCTGAAACAAGATGCTCCGCTGAGCCAGCCGCTTTCTGTCCAGCTACCCAGCATTGTGCCTGAGCAAGCAACCAGGCTTGGGGCTTGGTGGGGTTTCTTTTTCAGAAACTACAGGGCCTGAACGAAGTTATTTGCAGTATGTAAACTCTCAGGGTTGGCAAAATGCTCTGTAAGAGCAGGTCTGCATATCACTACCTGGGGCTGGTGCCCTGCCTCTTCTAATGAAGCTCTAGCACATTGCTATCTGCGTTGGGTAGCAGAAACGAACTCACAATGGTCTGTGGAAAAACTCCTTCCTTTCACATGTAGAATCTAGTGCTTGCCACCAAATTAAATGAAACAACCCAAAATAATGTTCTAATAAATAGTGGTGTACCACATCTTCATAGCATTTTATGAGTAGCAATTATTGATTCATTAAAATAACATGTGCATCTCTTGTTTTCTGGCACAGTGCAACATGTGAAAGCAGCATCCACCTTGAATGTTAATGGATGAATCATTTAAAAAGTTTACGGCCTCAGTCCAGATAGACAATTAAGTGCAATCCATGTCTTGTTACAGTGGAATACTTGGGGAAGAAACAAAGCCAGCATTTCCAGTCATGACCAGGATAAAATCAGGGAGTATGAAAATAGGATGAGAAAAAAAATTGTTTCGAGAGCTTTCTGAGTCAACCTGATTCCTCAGCATCCAGGTCTGTTGGGTGCACAGGAAGGTGTGTGAATCACTGAAGATGAGTCTCTGCCTTGAGCTTGCCTGATGCTGCCCTTGGCCAGACAGGCTGAAATCACCACTGGACTGCCTTTTCAAAACATTATTGCCATAGGTCGTCCTGCCTTCACTACTTGCAGAGACATATGGAGGAAACGGACCCAGTCTAACTCCAGAGAAGTCTAAAATTAATCCTCTCACCAGGTCTGGGTTAACATTGCTTTCACAACCGATTCTATTGTTGCAGCAGAGCCTGCAGTGCTCCAAAAGCCATGAGGACGCCATTGCCCTGGGCACCAGACACACCAAGGTTATGCCCCTCCCCCTCCCCGCCCCCCCCATGAAATCCCCAGCTGGACTTTAAACTATGGGGAAGGGGTCAGAGATGCCAGAGAAACACCAAGGAGAAATGAGGTTACACCTAATGGGTGCCCAGTGCTCTCTACAGGGAGAGACAGTCACAGCCACAAGGACAACCCAACAATCTCTTGGCTTGTTGCCCCCTCGTTCCAGTTTCCTGGATCCTTCAGTAGCTCTCCGTTACAGATCGCAGTCTGACCATCAGCATCCTTGGCATGGTCATTCCAGATGCACCAGTGCAAGATGGCCAGAGGACAACTACCCTGAGGTGGCTCCCATGGATGACAAGCACGGGAGATGTCCAGAAGACACGTGAGTCGGAGAGATTTTAGGGTTTTCTGAGAGAACCATGAGCCAGTGAAATCCAGCGTAACTGCAGGGGAGAGTATATGAGGAACGTCAGGAAACATCTGAGAGTACACTACTGTCAGCAGCAGAAAGGCCACAAAGTAGATCAAACTATGATGAGAAAATCAAGGATATCTTGCCCTGGAAACTTTATTTCATCTCCTCCCTCAGTGCACAGGTTATGGGCAATTTGGGTACATACCACAAGGAAAAACACTCTGACTGGGGACACAAATCCTGCATTTCCAAGTCCAGCCCCAGTCCTTTATCTAGGCACAGCAGCTTGAAGCGTCGCTATTTTCAACAGCCCTACAGAAATTCAGCTGAAAGATAAAGTACTCTGCCATAATATAAAGGCACATGCAGCAATGAGCCGTGCCGGGAAAGCTTGAGAACAGACGTACAGCTCAGTGGATGGGATTAGCAAAGGCTGGAATTGCTTTTGCAGCCTGGCTTCTCATTAACTCCGTGGTGCTCGCAGGTCCGCAGCTCCTCAGCAGCTCTGCATGAGAACCGCAGGAGTGGAGACAGCTTTTGAGATGGGGAGTGAGCCTGTGAAAACTTATTTCTTATTGGCAGTGTGAAGGCAGGAAAAGTCAGCTGGCACTTCTCCCAAGGTGGAGTATTTGCTCATCTGTCTGGCCACCATCTTCTTTCTTATCCAAACAAGGTTGTGAAGTGTCTTCCACTAAAATTATAGCTGACTGAAGAGCTAGGTAAAGAATGAACATTTATGCACACACAGAGAGATTTGTTCAACAAGCCCTTTTTCAGAGACAATGAAGCTCACCAAGATTTATTTAACATGTTATCTTTCGTTGTCCCCAGCATACAGCTGCGTGCAGCATCTCAGAGTTCCTTTGAATGAAAGCCTCCACTATAGTTATTAAAAATAATTGACTGATTTGATATTGTTATTACATCTAGGTCTTCAGCATTCTGTGCAAATGCTCTCCACCTGGTGGGATGAATGTCAGGACATCTGCGTTCTCATCTCCGCGCTGCGTTGTGCCAGTTCCCAACAACGGTCTCACCGCACCCACACGGGGAGCGTGAGCCGATGCAACCAGGAGCTCTGGTTTATTCACTAATAGGCTATGTGTTTTGCTGACAGTGAGCAGCTTGCAAAAGCCATAGATCATGAGTTAGGACTTAGTAAACATTTTATAGGCAAGAAATGTTCACAAATGAGAGCAGTTTCATTAAACTCGGAGCAAACACTGAAGGAAGACCATTTCTTTATAATATTTCTATTTCATGTGACCATTTCTAAGAGAAACATAAGAGAAAACATAGAAATCATCTGATTCAGGTGCTACTGGATCAAAATTTCTCCAGTGGTGTCCAGGATTTCCTGAACACACATAAGATCTAGCTTGTGCACTTTAGTGAGTCCGCAGGATTTGCTGTAGCACAAACATGTCTGAGATTTCCTTGTGCTCTGGACAGACACTGGACAAACAGGGATTTCAATTCTCTGTCTCCAGCCCACTAATTCCAAGAAGGCAAAATTTTTAGTTGAAAAAAAAGCATATCCAGAAATAGAATTTTTCACAAGTTTTGGGAGGATTACATAAAAGGAAATAACCTTTTTTCTCTCCCATCCTCAGGGGTGCCACCCACAACCCCTCTGGAGAATATGTTCCTAATTAAGACCAATTTAACCATCTGCTCTGAGAAGCAATTACAAACTGATCTCAGGTGTTGCCCCCAGCCTTCTTCAATTAAGGAGGGAGGAAACCAGCTCACATCACAGTGCTTTTAAGGGCCAGCAAGGGCAGCTATAGTCACCTAAGAGCAATGAAGGATTAGCAGGTGAGGAGAGTGCTAGGGCAGAAGCTGAGAGGACTGTTGTATTTCAGCTCTGGTGAGTTGAGTCCATTTATTTTGGAAAGCTTTTTTAACAAGTGATGCTGACTTAGTACTTTTTTTTTCCTCTTGATGTTAGTTGGGGAACTACTTAACACCTTTCTGGATCTGTGTCTTACGTCTCCACTGAGAAAAGGGTAAAAGAATGAAAGAAGGATTGTCCTTAGCAGAGGATAGTGCCTTTTATGGGCTAACTTGAGGACCACAGTAGTTACCATGTAGCTGAGAATTTGTGTTGTTACTGGTGTGAGAATTAGTGCTGCTGGAGGGCTCTGCCCTACAGCAGGGCACCTCACTGGGATGTGTGCGTGCTTCTGAGTGCCACAGCTCATAGACAGAGTGTTAACAGCAGCTGAAATGAGAAGTGGGATTTTGGTGAAGATGCTGAGGTGCAAACTTGCAGTGGAGAGTCAGATGTCTGCTGCACCCTTCCCAGCTGTATCTGACTCCAAACATCCTTCAGCTGGAACAGCAGGGAAAACTTCATAGTGTGGAGGATTTAAACAGATTTAGTATGTCATGCTTAGCCCTGGGCTACTCTATAGGCTAGGATAAAGCCTGTTTGGTAGGCTGTTGGTGTGAGGGGTGCTCGCGCATGGGTGACTTAAACCTTGAACTGGAAGACCTTTGGGTGTCAAAAGGGGGGGAAAAGCACAGCTGTGACTCCAGTTTAATGTATGTACAGATGTTGCAGCAACAGCATGGAAAATGGAGTGGCTAGAAACCCCTGCCTGCCTCTGAAGTTGCAAGGTAGGGGTTTGGACAGCTTGTTTCTTCTGCCTACACCTCAGAGGGGGGTGGGGAACTGGGATATGAATGGAATCAAGGCCAGTGAGCACTGCAACAGTGCCAGCTTAGGAGCCTTTTCCCTATTTTCAGGCTGGTTTATTGCTTAACTTTTGCTGGGTTTTGATGTTTTCCTTGGAAAGCACCTCTCTTCCTGCAGAGAACAAAATCAGTATTTAATGTGTGCCTTAATGAAATTACTCATTCATTTACCCTGGATATACCTTCTCTGTAACGCATTGGTCACAGCTAGGGTGAAAACCATGTTTGCCTCTGCTTCTGTTGTCACCAGTAACAAACCATGGAAGTTGTATTAAAAGATCAAATAATGACCTGCTGTGAAACTTCAGACCCTGGATGGGGCTATTGATCTGAGTGTGCTGCCTGCAAGTGTTAACAAGTCCAGGACAGATGCAGTGGTGTGTTTGCTCTTGCACTACCCTGCTGTGTGCAGATTCCCCCTTGCAAAATCAGACCAATGTAGCTGGGAGAACAGATATTTTTGGCCTGGAGATCCAGAGATTGGGAAGAGGTTAGGGATTTCTGTGCCCCCCTGGCTGTTGTGCCATCAGGGCAGATGTCTGGTGAAGGCATTCTGACTATCACTGTCTGCTTGTCCCTCTTTCTGGCAGGGATGAGCCAGGACCTGGTGTCAGGGCCATTTTTTCATATCTCCCCATGTACCATGATGATCTAAAGAACTGGGATCATATCTTGTGTCCACATTGGGTGTCTGGGCTGCAAGGCACACAGAAATGCCTTTTTCCACTCTTTTGGTTTTTTCTGCCTTCCTTGGCACCAAAGTCTGCAGGCCTGCTGAACTTCCCCTGCTTTCTTCAGTGAGAGAAAGCTCTTCTGGAGTTCTTTGTGGGAACCCTCATAGCTCTTGTCAGGAATAATTAAGAAAAATGAGAATGCAAGTCTCAGCAAAAGCAATAAATCAGTGTAATGGAAAGTACCTAATTCGAGGGAAAAACAAAAACCTTTGCTGAAGTTATTTATATGCTGTAGCTCTTAAGCATCAATATTTCTTTCCTCTTAAGAGGTCGCACTTCCCTGAGGATGGAGATGGGAAGATCTGATCCTCCTGGGGCTGGTTAGCAACTAGAGTGCTGGCCGTCTGCTTTCCCAGTAGCTCTGGTCACATGTAATGGAGGTGACAGAAAATAGATGTTTCTATGTCAAGTCTAGGCTTGACCAGCTTCCATACTGTGTGGCTGCTTCTCGTTTCCTCCTTGGACATTTGTCTGCTCCCCAAGATTGAGTCTTCAGCCCTTACAGGGATGACCCGGGCAGAACAGAGATTGGCTCCTGTGCTTTGCTTATCATACACAGTGCCAAAATATTCAGCTGTGCTATGCATGAGGAAAAGTGACCGCACTATCCACCCTGAATAATAAAGTCCAGAGGAAGAAGGGTACAACACAGGCTTACTTGCTCTGGCCCAACCTCTGTGTTTGCTCACAGGAGCCCCTTCTGAGTGATGTTTTGAGATTTGAGCTGGCAGCCTGGTTGAATCCCAGCCCATGTTTCAGACTCCTGTAACTAGGAGCTAGGAAGGTCCTCTGTGTTACTACCTCACATGGAGCTGGTCGGAGCGGGTGCTTAGAGTTAGACCTCGTTATCCTGTTAGCCCCTTCTGAGACAGCTTCTGTCATGTGCAACCAGCTGTTACAACTGTGCTCACTGCAATCAGTGAGCTGAGCATTTCATTACAACCTGCACAGCTCTGCTCAGCAAATCATTTCTAATGAGTCCAGAGCAATAAATAGCACCTGCCTTTGCTCTCCAGAGCAACCTGTTAGCCAGCTGTGCCATGGCCCTGCTTCCCTCAGACCAGGAACATACTGGACCTGCTTATCTAAAGAGATGCTGCCCTTGGCAGTTATCACTTGAGGTGGTTGGCCTCCTGACTATGAGGGCCAAGAGTTCTTCAGCTCTTACATGTGCAAGGTCTCAGCTGGCCTGCATTGTACCAGACTCTGGAGGCCTCTTGAGGGGGCATCAAAGGAGGTGTAAGACACTGGCTCTCTTCTGTTTACTTAGCTTTTTCTTCTCCCTGAGGGAATTAGGCTTTGGTAGTGTAAATTCATGTTTTGGTAGGCTTTGTGAAGCATGTGTTGCTCTGTCTGTACACTGCATGAGAAGATTTATTTGTGCATGAAAGATGGATCTGACAATAGAAAGTATTGACAAAGATTTTATCTGAGCAACTATCTGAGTCTTATACAAACAGATCTATCCATCTCTGCAGAGCCAGGCAGCTAACTTTGTGTGTTTTCTGGGGGAGCTTACATCAAACACTGGGTGAAATGAGAGACTGAGACAGAGTTCTGGGTTATGTAACTCTGAACTCTTTTTGGTTTTTTGCTGCTCAGATACTTAGTCTGAGACCAAGCATTTGAAAGCAGTGTGCACCTTGAGCACACAAAGATGTGTAGTAAAAGGTAAAAAGAATCTAGGATTGCTGCTTTCTGGGGAAACTACTTCAAGGCTTTCTGGGAGAGCATCTCAGCTTGGTGAGTAGCTGGAAGGTGAGAAAAAGGCAGCATGAATTCAGACACAAGTTCAGACCTTGCTGCTGGATGGACTGGAACAGAGCCCAGTTGCATGCACCACTGAGTTGCGCTTACTATTACTGACTGGGACAGCTCTCATGGAGCCCTGCTTGAGAGGTTCCCTTAGGTGCAGAGGACTAGAGAGTAAAAAACTGCTGCCTTGAATTTATACAGCAAAAGGATTTCCTGATGCCAGGAAATCCCCATCACCTTTTTATCATCAGCATGAAGCCAGCTGTCCCCTTTTCTTTCCCCCCTTACTTTTGGCAAAACTTTAAGACTTTTCAAAGGGAATTAGGCATGAATTCCTTCTTATTCCAGTGGTTTCTGGTGCCTAAATGCTTTATGTGGTTCTTAGTGCCTAAATGCAATATACTTCTACTCCTTGGCTCTATCTGTATCCCTGTCCTAGCTTGGCCTTGGTGTGTATTTTGTTCTTTCTTCCTTTAACAGTTGCCCACCCAGGTGAGCTGTAATGTTTTGTCTCACTGCAAAGGTGCAGAGATAAAAGCACTCTAGCGGGACACTGAGAAACCCAACTGTGAGCAAGGGTCTGCTCTGTTTGCAGTTTATATATCAGCCATGCTTGGCAGACCAAGAAAATCGGTCTTTGGCCTGTATAAATGAATGATGCAAAGGGAGGATCAGATGCAGTGAAATATCCTAGTTGTTTCTCCTGCTGCCTTGTTTACTCCCTTACATTGGTATTAATAAGTATCCTGTGGAGAGGGTAGGACAGATGCTGCTATGACTCTGTGAAAGTACATAAACTAGATTAAATGAGAAGAGTAAAGGAAGTTTACCCTAAATTCCAGTTTACCATGTCCTTTGGCTAAAGGCATATACTTCTGATGTGGTGACAATGTGGGTATGCAGTGGTTGTGCTATCCAGACAGGAAAACAAAAATGGGGAGAGATTTGGGGTGTGGTTTGTTGCATCCACCCAGGATCCTGCTACCAAAAAGTGCAGCTATCAACTTTCTCTACCAGCTCTCAGCTTCACTGTCCCTCTGTTTCCCTTTCACCCACTCAGGGCAAATTAGGTCAAGAAACTGATGTCCTGGAAGACTTTTTTTATTCCCTCTCCTGTCAGATCACTCACTGAACCGACTCATTCAGGCTCTGCAGCTGAATGCCTTGTAATGCTGAGGAGCTCTTGCAATGCAGAACCAACTTGTTTTTCCCCCAGCCTGTTGCCATGCTGCAGGGTGAAGGCTGTGCTGAACAGGCTGCTTGTCAGCAAGCATCAGCCAAGGCAAGGAGCAGGTTGGCTTCTCTGGATTTAATGGGAGTCGTGTGGTGAGACTGGACTCAGGGTGTAGCAATGTGCTTGGAGGGGAGCACAGACTCCTCTTCCTCCCAGCCTTTATCACTTGCTTTCTTCCACCCAGGGAGTCTGTCCCAAGCACTGGGTTTATTCCCATATAACTTTGCCAGCATCGATGCACCTCCTCGGGACGCTCATTTTGCAGCGGGAGAGAACCCACAAAGGAACTAAAAGAGCATTCCAGAACTCGCCGCGCAGGGGGAAGTGGAAGCGGTCGGTGTGATGGAGAAGGAAAAGCAGGATAAGGCGGCTGCAAAGTTCTCCCTGGCCACAAGAGGGTGGCCTAAGGTGGCACTTCTGAAAGGTGTCGTATTCGAGGTTCAAAAAAGCTGAATCTGTGCATTCCGAATTCTAGCCAGAAGCAGAAGTGCGGGAATATAAGAAAAACTGATTTAGTTGTTGTTTTCCTGCTGTGACTTGTAGATGAAAGGGGTTTAGATAGTTTATTTGGACGAGTTCTGCATAAGCTTTCAAACTTTCTGGGTGCTTATCAGCATGATGTTAACTCCAGCAGGAATGAAGGGTTCTTGAAATCCTAAACAGTTGGTGAATTGTTCATAACCTCCAGCTGAGCAATAGCACCTAGGAAGCTCTATTTGTGATCTGTAGAGCTGCACAAAGTGGGATGCTTTGTTACTTCCACATCTGAAAAAAGAAACAGACTAGTTCATTGGGGAGAGAGAAGGGGAAGTAAACTGCCCTCAAACACTTCTGTTTTCTCCTCCGCCTTTATTTGGTTGTTAGCTTTACCTTAGCTTTCGGACCCCATGAGACAGATTACCTTCACATGGCAAAATAATGAGATTTTTCATGCTTCTCATAGCTGGTACAGGCATAAGTGCAATTAAAGAGGACTTGTTTTTGCATTAAACCAACAGCTGAAAAAAAATTTTGATGGGTGTTCTCTCCAAGATAACTGATGCCAATCCCATCATTACCATGGGCTTTGTTACTTGTTCCACAGCACTGAGCTGCAAAGAACATCCTATTGTCCCAAGAGTTTTTGTTAAGGATTGGTTGGGTAGAAATGATGGTGGTTTGCATTTTGTATAGGAATTATACTTTTGGGGGTATATTTATCCTAGACTTTTTTTATGAAGAACAGCTATCATTATAGCAGATAGAAAAAGCTGTAGAGATCCAGCTTAGCAGCAGGCAACCTGTAGTTAAATGAAGGTGAAGTGTGTTTGCAGGGAACGAGGATCTTGGTGCCTGGAAATCTGTGCTTCAGAAGGGCCACAACAGGCAGCCAAGATGTGGTGGGTGAGGTCTAAGGATGCTTCAGTTGAGAGGCAATAGTCTTGGGGGAAAATGTAGGAGTTAGGGGTCAATCCAGAGGCCACCTAAGTAAAAGACAAATGGATAGTGTTGGTGGTTATGAAGTAAGATGAGAAGTGAGAGTTCTTTTCTGCACACTAGGGTTACAGAACAAATGTGAGCTGTCATCTCAGATCCTCCATGGAGCCCTCAAGTTGATCAGCTACACCCACAATGCTTCTGAGGCCGATTATGCTCGTAGTAGCACTTCACTGCTTCACAAACCAGATGTTCAGGCCCAGGAACACAAATTTTCTGCAAGGGTTTAATTTTCCTTTTTATTGCTTTATATCCTCTGCTTTGATTTTTTTCAAAGTAGAGAAACTATCACATGATTTTGAAGGGGACAATTCTGGAGACTGTAGGTTTTGAGAAACTGCTCCTCATGGCTTCACAAACCACTGCAGCCTGCCCAGGATTTCCATGCCTGTCTGAAGATTAGTGGAGTACTGACAAAAAGAAGCCAAAGAGAACCTGGGTAGTGGCAGTAGCAGGGAATTTGGTGAAGATCACTAAAGCAGAATGGATTTTGTTTCTAATTTCCTCCTTCAGTGCTTAAAGATTACTAACAGAGGAGGTATTCCCCTGAGGTCTGGGCTCTGAGCACCTTCCCTGCAGCTGGCTGGGCCTTTTCTGTTTGAGTTGAGCTCTGTGTTACTTCAGCTGCAACACCAGTCAAGCTTTGAATGCTAAACACTCTCATTAGTATGGGTAATGGTGATGAGGAAGATGCCTCCAGCTTGCTGTCTTGATGACTTTCTCCTCTGGGAAACTGTAAGAAAGAGGGATGTTGCTGAGCTTGTGTCTTGTCAGCCCTATCTCCCACTTTGTCGGGGGGGTGGCAGCAAGTGAAAGGCTGAGTGATGCAATCTGGGGGGAATGCTGCATCCTTCCAAAATCACAGTAAGGGGGAAGTTGTCAGTGCCTTGGCCCTCCTTAGTGAGGAGGGATGCTTGCTTCAACTAAGTGTCACAGCTGCATCCCCTGGTCTGGGGGAAGCAACTGCAGCCATATGCAAGGAAAGGAGGAGCAGGAAGACCAGAAGCTTCTGGGGTGGCAGATGGGTACCAGGAGGACAGTTTGGATTTGTACTGCAGCAGCCATGTGAAGGGTGCTCATCCTCTTTAATATACATTGCATGCTGCCTACAGGACCAGACCTCATGGTAGAGCTGTGCAGGCAGAGCAGGTGGGTGAGGAGGTATCCTTTCTCCTGCAAATAGACATGTGAATCTCCTGTCCCCCATTGCAGTGACAATTTTGCACAGGTAAATGGACACTTGAGACCCCTGGAATGAAGCTTCGGGTCCACTCTTGTAGGATTACTGTAGCCTCTGTTATAGGGGCAGATTCTATTTGTAGGAAGCAAGTGAGACAATGTCACAAGGAAGAAAAAACCCTGGCAAAGTGAGTATTCTGTCCCTGGAACTACCAAAACTAAACACCTTGTCTGTTTTGCTTTTTGTCTAGGTGCCATCCATCACTGCTGCTGTAGTCATGTTCAAATGTATGTTCATGCCCTACACTTCTATTTTAAAGAAACAAATTCAAACCAGATGTAAATGTGGTGATTGTTCTGAATTGCATTGATCTCCATGTGCTTGAATGAACTATGAATTCATGCTGGAAGTAGTGCTGTTATTACGCAGGTGGTCATTAAATACCTCTGTGCTGCAAATGCTGGGGGGACTTTAGGCTTTTTTAAACCAGTATTGCCATTATCTCACAAATTTTATACAAACTTCACATAATTAGCTTTTCTTATCCCATTAGTGAATATATAACAGCAAGAAAAATCAAGAGACAAAAACACACCAGTGCCCAGCTGTCTTTGCTTCTCCAGCACAAAAGATCTTGCCTCTTTTAAGTAAAACTTCTGTTTGTCTGTAAGCGAACCTGCTACAGGATTACAATAATGGAGTCTTTCAAGGGAAAACAATAAATATGGTATCGCCTGACAGATGCTGTCCTTCCTGGCTGCAGTGTTATATCTATTATTTAATACGATAGACATGATGTTCAGGAGAGCTGGAGCGATGAGGTGTAACTCTATCTTTCTGCACCACAGAGGAACCTCCGAAGAGATTAACAGAGGAGGAGGAAGGAGGGGAAACTTTTCCTTTGGGTTTCTGGTGTCTTATGACTGCAGCTTTTGGTCTGCAGCCAGGACAGAGCTGCTAGCAAGCTTTCCCACCACTTCTGCAGCAAATGTTTTGCTTCTCACTGTTTAGCATGAATAGTCTACATAAGGAGATATCAAGTCAGGCCAAGTTCAGATACTCTAGATACTACTCATTAGAAGGAGGTACAGGGAGAAAAGCATTGTTACCAACTGTTAGAGTTGAAGAAATAACCCCAGAGCATCTCCATGCTGGAGGTATGGACTGAGAAGGTAGATCAGCAAGCATGGCTCACTTGGACATTAGCTGTTCTTCTGAAGCTGCTAGCAGAAGGTACAGTGGGGTTTTCTTAGGACTGGCTGGAAAGTCTTGGAGAGAATGAATTTTGGAGAACAGTGTGCATCTGAAATGATGCGCATGCTCTGAATTTAGCTTTAATAGTAAGAGTGGTGTAGTGACAAATAGGATAGAAGGCAGGGTCTCTGAAAGGTGGTTTTTTAGCTATGCTATTTTCAGCTAGCTGAAACGGGAAGGTTTCTAGGTTCTGAGGAAGAGACAAAAGTCCCATCTCCAGGAATTAATCTGATACCAGCAGTTTGTTCCATGTTGTCTTCTAATAAATACTGTGAGCAGGTGTGAACTAGCTCATAGATCTGAAAGACAATGATGTTCAATGAGATCAAACATAGCAGGTAGTCCATATGTCTAGACTGGAACAAAAAATATAAGCCAAACCCCTCGGTTCATGCAGGTCAGATCTATTTTGGAAGCACGCTTTGTGAATTGCTACTGGGATACAAAGTTGATTTGGCTTCCTGCTGTCAGAAAATGATCCTCACTCACAACCACCCCTGGCTTTGCTACAACACAACAACTCCAGGCATGCTGATTTCCTTTGATCTGGATTTAGGTGTTCAACTGCCAGCAATTAGTCTGTCTTAATCTCATGTATTGGGTATTGTGATTCTAAGGAAAGGGCCAGGGCCTGATTCTTAAGAGGACAAAGGGTTAACATGGTTAATAAAAATGTTCTGTCACTATAAAAAGATGTATCCTTACCTCTGAAAGCGACATATTCTATTACCCTGGAAATGACTGATTGGCCCTAATGAAGCTCCATGGGGAGAACATACAGCAATATGGCTGGCTCTGGTTACCTTAGCAACTCTCTCCTTGAGAATTCAGAGGCTAAATTTGTGTAAAATTGGAGATCTAAAAACATCTGACAATATTCTAACAGAGAAAAATTTTACCCACTGAAATTAACCTTGATTAAGAAGGATGATGTAGCTGTAATTGATTTGGTGTGTGCCTCCAACAGAAGGGTTTTGAATGGTTATTGTTGTCATGAGCCAAGGAAAGTAACAGGCAGCTCCAAAGGGGCCCAAGGAGCATCCAGTGCAAATCAGTGGGGAGGCTTATGAAGTAAAAAGTCAGCAAGATGGGGAGAAACTGTCTACACAAACTTGGAGCCATTCTGCTGTGCATGTTTAGCTCTTGCAACCCCACAGCCATATTATTATATTTGTTTTCTACAACTTCTAGGGTCCTTCTTTAGGTTAAAAACTTCAGCTATTGTGAAAGGTCTGATGGTTTGCTTCTTGAAGCGCCTACCTTGGTCTTGACCTAGACCAGGAGAACTGAATTTTGTCAGTAATGAATACAAACAATGGACCAGGCACTCTGGTAATACAAGTAGTCCTATGTGTGCTGGCTTAACTGATAATAATGCACTTTCCTTGATGTCAGTGCACATAAATTTTTTTTACAGTTGTTGAGCATCATCAGCCACAATAATGTTGTATAACTTAGCGAAGCTTCAGAGAATAATCTTTTTAATTCTTCAATCTTTAGCTTTCAAGCACTTGGAGCCTGTACATCACTTAAAAGGTGGATATGTTACTGCTGCTTATTGTCTTTAATTTTAATGATGATCTGGACAGACTCAGTCTTTGAGGACTGAAATGAAGACATCTCTGGACTTGGTGGGGAAAGGTAAAGTGGCAGGAGAAGCTCCTAGCTCTCATAGATGAAACAAAGAGCTGCTGCTGGCTGGGATCAGGGACTGAACTGCTCCAGGCTGTGGAAAGCAGTGGTTAGCCTGACCTGTGGAATTTGTTGGTGGGGAAGGTCAGCAGGCCAAACACTCCAGTTGGGTTTTAAATAGGGCTGGATAATTTCATGATATCTACCAACATTTGTAGCTCTGAAAGGCAAGCTAACGAGGTTAATCAAATCTTCTGCTTCAGGGAACTGCCTTGCCATGCAGACCTGCTTCTGTGTAAACACTGCAAAATGATGCATTATGGGTATTTGACCAAAAATATCAGGAGTCTGCATCAGTGAGCCAGTTTCATTCTTAAGCTAGAATGTTCAAGGATTTGTTCTGAGATGGAAAAATGGAATATCCCTCATTACTTCTCAGTTTATCTCTCCCTGAAATGCAGCTGCACTAGCCTCTATTAGAAGAAATCGGGGCAAATGTGCAGCCACAAAACCTTGAGGAATTAGCAGTTACTCTGCTCTGTGACAAGTGAGGATCTTGGTGACTGCAGTCCCTGTTGTACTTCATGCTAACACTTAGGGCAGTGCTTTCCCACTGGAGTGTAGCTTGCTTTCTGTTGGGTCAGAAGCTCAGTAACAGGTTAGGAAATGGTGCTAAAAAATGAAAGGCTTGCACAGGTGAGGCAGGGCATGGCTGTGCAAAGATTTTTGTCCCTTTCCTCCTCCATTAATTAGTGAAACCAGTATAATTTCATTTACAGGCTTTCCCTGTGAGCCTTGCCAATGACCCTGGCCCAAGGGTGAGCTCAGCACAGGCAGTGGGGACTTTGGGGATGCCACAGAGCTTGGGACCACCTGGGCTCAGTGCAAAGTAGAGTAGATCCTGTGCTGTGTAAATGCAGAGTATCATTTTGATATTCACCTGATTTTTTTTCTGATTTAGTGATGTAAGAGTTGAAGATCTCAGCCTTTTGTTCCTATTCTGACCAGTCACAAGGGGATTGTACTGGTATAAATAACTTATTTAGGTTTTGTACTCTAAAAATTGATGGCAGGATTTAGCTGTCTGCTTTTGGATTTTCTTGCCCTATCTGCTTTTGGTTTCTTCCTTGCCACTTGGCTCCTGGATGTGATACTTGTAATTGCGAGCTGAAAGCAAAAGCAGAGAGTTTGGCCACTGAGCAGCTTCAATTCTGGTCTCCATGATGGCACAGGATTTTGACTTTCTTCAAAGGAATCTGGAAGGAAAATGTTCCTGACTTCATTGTGGCATTAATCCAGGCTGAGCCAGGTGGGCTCAGAATAAGTTTGGCTCTTCAGCTATATCTAACAGGTCCAGAGCCATGGGAGATGGCAAGAGCAGAGCTGGAAGGCAGCACACTTCTACACATTGACTTGATGGTGTCTTTCCTTTGCCCTTGCTTCTTCATCTCTCTTCAGATAGCACTGGGCATTAGGCTGAAGTCTGTTAGTGATGGTTGGAAAAAGCTCAGGATTTTCATGGGCTTTTCAATATTCTGGTTGAAATATCTTAGGGCATAAAAATCCCAAGCAAAGTCTGCTGGACTTTCCTGAATTGTCATGTCCTTAAAACTTACAATAAGCCAGGGTACATTTAGAGTGGGGGGGAAAAAAAGAATTAAACCTCACACATAGGGAAAGTTTGAGTTTCTCTGAATTCAGAGAAAAAGGCTTGCAAGTTTTGGACTGCAGATGTTTTTCAATAGATCACTATAATTAGTTCTTCACATACAACAATTATTGTTTAAATGTAAAATAATAGATGTAATGTGTCTTCCATTCCTGGAAATGTAATATGATTACAGCTTCCTTTTTTTTTATGAATTGCATGATGACCATGCAACATAATATTTTTGAGGATTAATTATGGAGGAAGAGGCCTAAGAAATCCCCTCTGCATATTTATGCTATGCTTTATGCTTCGGAGTTTCTAGAAATAGCACATGATGCTGACCTCTGGCTAGCTCAAGCCAACAGAAATGCAATAATCCCCATAAAATTACACTTTCATTGTATCTACATATAAATGCATGTATATTAATGTAGATATGTTTATATATATAGCATAATTGCTGTGCAAGATTGGACTCTCTGGTCCCTTTGAATGAATACTGTCTCCAGTGTTGGTTCTCAAGTGGTTCTTCGCCAGGGGTCATACTTGCTGGATTAGTGTCTCAGCAGAGTATTGTCTGACAGTCAAGAGTTTCTAATACTCTGCTGTGCCACTTCAAAACACCCTTGAGAATCCTTCTCTTCAACAGAAAATATTACAAAGGCTTCTGAGATTGGGGGGGGGGAATCTCTAAATATGAGGTTAACTGATGGTTAACCCACTTGATAGTGAAACTTTCTGCCAATCAGGACTGACAGAGGAAGGTGATGGCATATGTGTGACATCTTATGGCATTGCAGTGGACGTTAGTCTTCTGTCAACACTTCGGCTTAGAGCCAGAAATCTGTCACAGGAATTTATGGAGTGAAATTATCTGTTGTCTGTCAGTTTGATATTGTCTGCCTGGCCATCAATGAAAATAGATAGGTACGTTGGAAGGCATTAAATTGTTATGCTGGTTTTCTTTTTATGTAAATTAAAGTTACTTCCTATGGTAAGGAAGTTAGTCCCTGCTGGGCAGGGTGTGCTGCAGTTGCCTGTTGTGAAGGTCTGAGGTGTCTTAGAGTGTAATGGGAGCTAATGTAATGTATGCTTTGGGATAGTGTGTACTTTGCAAAGATGGATGGCTTGAAAATAAAAATGCTCTCTATGAAGAGGCAGATAGTTAAGGACTGAATCCTGTATCCATACGACATACTTCCCTTGCCCTGTCCTGTCTCACCAAGTGATGGAAGTTGGGTCAAAGTCTGGTTACAGGGTATTGATAACCACTTATCTGATCTCTTGGTACCCTTGGTGCTTTTGATTGATATTCTTAATCGCATTTGACAGCAAGATGCCCAACTGTGTGGCTCAATATAGAGACAAACCTTATCAGACAATCCAGAAACTCATCAAGATCTTTCTGTTTGCAAAGTTGTTTTTGAGATGCTTCTTTCTGGTACCGGCCACACACATGGTGTCTGTCTGTCACTTTCCAGCACACACTTGTCACTCGTAAAGGGTGTGGAAGAGCAACCTCTGAGCATGATGAAAAACCCTGGATAAAAGGAAATTGGAAATGAAAGTCTCTGGCCTTTGGAATTAAAGGATGAAGCAATCACTGGTTAGTTCATTCTCCCTAGGGAAGTCCTCCAGCCTCTTGCAGCCTGCACTGTAAAGAAGCTTACAGTAAAATATGCATTTCATTTTATTTTGTTGTGAGGAAGAAGGGAAAATGAAATGACCAGAGGAGAGGCGGATGGAGAGTGGAGCAGTCGGCACTTTCCATTATGTTTCATTTATCAAGCCAGTTAGTCTTGCTGCAGAAATAATCTCAGGTTCTCTGGCCTTTTTTCCTCCAGACACCTGCTGCCCTTTTGCAGTAATTTATCTCCTTACCCCATTATCTTTGCTTGGAGGCAGAGAAGATGGTTTTGGAGTGTAGCTGGACCCTCAGCTCAGTCAAGCACTGTCCCCATTTTGATACTGCTTTGAGATCCTTCATGCTTCTGTGGGGAACTTAAAGATTTCTTTTTTTGTAGAGCTGTTGGCCACCATCTAAGAAATATCTATCTAGGTGTGTTTTGAATTAGATTTGTCAGAGCACATCTCCAAAATACTGGCTACTTCTCCACCAGAAACTGGTAGATTTGACATGCTTCTGCTTTCTTAAATCACCATGTGCTGTTTCTGTACAATGGCACCTGTGAAACAGAGCTCAAACTACTTCCTTTCTAACTGCTAATGGCACTTTTTTCCCCACATGCTGTCCTTAAGGTCTGCTCATGGTGGGTACACTGTGGCTGGGTTCCACTACCTGTGAATACATCGATGTCCAGTCTAAGCTGTAGGCACTGTGGTGCATTCCCTGGCTGAAACTTAATACAGCTTTGATACTCAGCAGTGCTGAACTGCTGTGCTGCTGGGAGAGGTTAGAAGCTGTTGCTTACACAAAAGCTAACAATTAGCAATTTTTGGTATTGATGTGAAGTATATACTTGTACCTGTGCTCAGCTCCCTGCAGGGGCCAGTTTAGAGTCCAATTAAACAATTAGAAATCATTAAACTAAATCTTCAGAATTCTCTGGGCTCTCTGAATTGCTATTTACAGAATTCTACAACTAGAAGTAATGAAGATAAAGCAATCGGGTGACTGTGGAACATTCTTTTCAAGTATATGAAAAGTTAATTGTCTTCACTCTATTCCCAAGTGTGCAAACACTGTCTTGTTTGATAGTGACAAATAGAATTCAGGGGGTATTTTACCCACCTGGCATTTTGAACAGGTAATAGGCTGTACTTAGTTGGAGAGACATCTTGGAGAAAATATTATTGCTCTGTACAAGTCCATCACCCTGTGGTATGCTCATTAAGGGAATATGAGGTTGCTGAAAGATGTAATTTCTGAAACAGCGCTGCTAGACTTGATAGCACATGGAGGGGGAAAGCTGGAGTGAACTTTCCAGGTCTAAAATCTTGTAAAAGTTATGCGTTTCCTTTTTCTTTCCTGTTTATCTATGGGTTTGTGCTGCTGCTCAGATTAGAAAAAGCCATTTGTGCTCACAGAGGCAGCACACTTCCTAGATAAAAGATATGTTCTTCAACTGACAATTTGATGTCCTATCTTATATAGGACATGTTTAAATGCTTTATGAAACAGAGAATGGCTTAAGCATCTCATTAAATGTGTTGCTGAATAGAGAGTTAATAGTCATTATTTTGCATGACTCAGTTTCTCTATCCACCCAGGGGGAAGAATAAGAGTTTTGAGCCCTCTCTGCAGCATTACGAGGAGATATAATGATATCGTGCAAGTGAGTTATTGTACAGATACCAAATACTATAACTGGCATTAGATTTGCCTAGATGTGCAAAGCTCAGATAACTGTTCTTTGCCATCACTGTCCATGTTTCTTGAGCATGGCACCAGTGCAAAAACAAAACAGAAGTGAGGGTTTTCCGGATGGGGGGAAAAAATTGCTGTGAACTGAAAAATTAGAAACATAAATGATTTTTCAAATATTTATTTTCTAAAGCTCCAGGCACAGCTCATCAAATGTTATAAAATGAAACCAAATCAGTTCTAAACAGGGTTGGGGACTGGCACCCCAGCTGTGAGCACAGTTTAGTTTTTTGCAATGTATTTCTAGGAAGGAAAAATAATCATCAGAAAACGAATGTGAAGAGGATAAATCCTACTTCCCTGCTCTTCCTAGATTTGCCTGTTCAGCACCTCAGCAATGCCATGATGACTTCTCTTTGTACTGAAGTGTTTTTTTAACTATTAGAAACTCAGGGTTGTTCTTGGAGCCCCTGAGGTTCTGGCTTCAGCTCCATGGCAAGAAGTGAGTCACTGCAGGGAACAAAGCCAAAACCACTACCAGTTTCAAGGCAGAAGTAGCCACCTTCTCCCAATACAGAGCTAGGGAAGGACTAACAGATGCATTGCTGTGATCTCTCTGTTTCCCTGACTTTGCAGCAAACCATATCCTTGATATGCAAACAAATATCAGAGATGGTTGCACCCCTGGTCTTTCTGAAAGCTCTTTGCTCCTTTAGTTTGTGTGGTTACTGATTACTCTTAGCATACAAACTCTCCAGGGCAGCAGGGACCAAGAACTGAAGACCCTGGCTAAGTTTGTATGCTTATAGCTGGTAACCAGTCTGGGATGTGCAGAGAAGACATGTGGCAGAGGACCTGATGAAGGGAAATCACTAAAGGGCTGGATCTGACTCTTGATTTCCAACCCTGCTTCTACTGAGGGACACAAAAAGAAGCAGAGATGTTATTTCAGAGGAAAGTGAGAGTGGCACAGGGACCCTCTGGAGATCTGGCACTGCATGGCATCTGTTCTAATTGGTTTTCAAAGTGACATTGAGTGTATGTGCCTCTGGGACATTGAGCATCCCACAAGCTGCACAGCCGTGCAGCTCTGTGTCCATCAAGCGGCCACACCTTGACGCTGGTGGAAGTGGGTGACTGCAGGGTGAGTGTATTTGCTGCACCCAGCTCAGCTGACAGATGGATGGTACCTCCATGAGGCACAAACACCTGAATTTGGTGACACCTCACTATCCTGAGCTGACCTGTGCTCCTCCTCAAAAAGTGACTAACTGCTGCAATTAGAAGCATATTGTCAGTCCAAAGTGACCTTGCCCTGTCACAGCCTGAGAGATACACTATAAATCACAAGACACAGTAATTACCAGAATTAAGCAAGGGATTTGGGATTGTTCTGGGTAATAACCTGACTGCAGATCTTCCTAGACTGCAGCTTTGGAAAAGCAAGAGTCAAGGTTCCCTCTGGTGTCCTTTGCTAAGCCTTTTATTGTCTCTTTTGGGCACGTTTTATGATGATCCTGATTTCCTTGGAGCTTGCCATGACTGTCGCTGGCTGGTAATGGCCTCAAGAGGCTTTTTGAGCTTGAACATTATGATATTTTGTTCAGAGCATACTTATGCTTGGCTATGATCTTGAGCAGACGGGCATATAACCTCATAAGTCAGAGTGAGAGCTATGATTTCATTAATGTGAGGTTTTTCTGATTTCTACCCCTTTTCAGGGAGTTTTTTCTACCTTGCTTTCAAGGATAAATTCAGTTGGCAGCATGTTCTTGTTGGTAAATGACATAATTAAAGAAGCAGTACCCATGGCCATTTGGCAGGGTTGAGAAGCCAACAAGAATGCAGTAAAGGGGACAGTATTGCCTTGCAAAATGGGAAACAGCACTTTTTATTGGACTGGTATAATTCTTCTTGGTCTCAATGCTTCCAGGTGGCTTAGAGCCCCTGAAACAGCACATTCTTTGTCTTTTTAACTTATGGAGAATTTAATCTGCCTGTGGAAATTAACATTTGCTCAGTCTCGGAGAAGATGTAAAGGCTGGGAATTCCCAGTGCAGAGATGTGAGTCAGCCACTGCCCCCAGCTGCCTGCTCTTCAGAGCAGCTCCAGCTCCCCTGTGACATGCCTGCTGGCCTGACTAAGAGGATGAACTGGCACCAGAAGTAATAAACAGAGGAAAGAGTTGTCTGGAAGAGGAATGGGAAACCCTTGTCATCACTGTTGAAATCCTGCATTCCTGCTGAAATGTTATCTGTGTCTTCATCTGAGCTCTACTGAGACAGTGTTTAAAGGCTTTCAACATTTCTCCCAAAACTTCAGTAGCTGAAATCTAGGTTTTCAGTACAAAAATGTCATCTTTTGTAATGGGAAACATTTTAGTAATGACTCAGAAATGGCTTAAATAAGCTTTCCTGCAAAAAAATTCCCCAACCTAAAGTGGGTCCATTAAGAACCCTTGAACTGGTGCAACCTTGCAATCTCAAATTCTGTTGCAAAATCCTGCTCTTGGTTTTTCCTTCAGTGGAGCTGTCTGAAGCTGTTTATACAGCCCAGGGAGGATGCTAATCTCCAGCTGTGAACACCAGCATCGCGTAGCTCTTGTGCCCTCATGCTTTGCGTGGAGCCTGGCTGTGCTAGCACTGGGCAGCTGTGCTCAGCAAAAATCAGGCTATCCTGTCTGGCAAGCCAAAAAATACAAGCTGTGTGCTTGACACAAGTCATGAGTGGAAGATATTCTGCCTGTGCTGGGTTATATGGCTAAATTTAGTTCCTGTGCCAGAACATCATCTTGTAGAGACCAAAGCCTGAAGTCCTTGCCTCTTTTTTAAGTGTAAAAGGCCAGGGTAAATCTCACATCCTGCATTCTTGGATAAAATAGCATCCTAAAGCAACAAGATCCTGTACTCCATGACTGACCTGCCTGACCCAGGATGTCTGCTGTAGAGGCCATGGGCTTTTTGGTGGGGTTTTCCTAATAATAGGAAAACTTCAAATAGAAGTCCCTGCTCATAGATACAGATAGCTGAGATTTCTCCCAACTGTTCAAGGAAGGAAGCTGGGCCTTAAGAAGAAAAGTCTGTCTGAGTCATGTTTCTTCTACTTCCTATAGCTATTTTGGAAGTATAAAGAAAGGGAGGGGGGAGGGAGGGGGATGTAAGACTTAGGTTTTTAATCCAGATCACTAATGTCTCCAGGAGCTTTGCCATTCATTTCAGTGGAAGCCTTTATCACTCCATTTCACTTCGCTTTGCCTCTAGTACTGCAGAGCACATTGCAGTGTGTTTTGGCTTGACTGGGAAGTGTGGTGAACCCCACATTCTCTCTTGCTGTTGTTCCTCTCCCCAGGAACTGAACAGGGACTTTCCACTTAGGAGTTATCAGCTGACTTCATCAGTGAAGAAGACAATTGTGTGCAGCTCCTGGACTGCAGCAGCCTGCATATCCATGATCTCACGTAATCACATGTGTTCATGTAGGGACAGAGTGTCACTGTCTAAATATAAAAGATTCTCTGCGTGGATGTAAAGGACCTCAAAATATGATGCGCTGCATAGTCATGCCTGTGGTGTTATGCGTGCTTTGCAACAGTAATCCAAAATCTGTAGGAGTGTTACTAGTATAGGAAACCTGCAGTGGGATGTACAAGGTCTGTGTTTGAAAAGAAGCAAATTTGCAGTTGTAAACCTCAAGGTGGTTGTTCTTTCATGCTAAATGCCTACTTGTCTTCCTCCAAAACAAACCCTCTCTGCCCTGCTGGTTGTCTCCAGCCAACAGCAAGGACTTTCCATAGGATTGAGGTTACCAGAGCTGGAAATCTGCAACATTTTTATCCTGGCCATTTAGATATTTAGTGGGATCCCAATTCTGGAGTTATGTGATGGCAAGGATGCCATCTTCCTAAAAAAATTCAGAAAAGAAAAGGATGTTTTGAATCTTCATGGCTGAGGGTGAAAGCTTGCAATGGTGTCCTGAGGACTCCAAAGGAACAAATGCAGAATTCCAATTATTTTAAAATCCCATATTGCTAAGAACTAAAAAGGAACATTCCTGGCCTCTGGAAATCAGGCCTGTGTAAACCCCTTTTCATGCATATCATAAATCAGTCCCCAGAACAGTGTCCACTGGAGAGAGAACAGTGCTCCTCCATGGTGGGGTCAGCATGGGTCTCCCACACTTCGCCTGCAATGGGAGCTACCTGGCAGAAGTAGTCCTTGCTGTCTGGAACTGCTCCAAAATAAAGGGGACAAAGAGAACTGCTGTGCCCAGGCAGCACCCTGATCCCAACTGTTCAAAGATGGTGGAGCGAGTTTTCCCTGTTTAACTCCAGGTAACTTCTTTCCCCCTTAATTTGCTGACTGCTAAGGATGTGTAGAGGAACCTTCAGGAATTGGCTCATTCCCCTGTATCACCCACTGCTTTTTTTACCCTGCTGTAATATTTCTCACCTGTCCCATGCAGCAGATTCAGGGCATTCATACAGGCGCCAGGTCTGCAATTCCATTTATCATGTCCGGCAACACAGAAAATTGCTTTGCAACAGCAAACTACTAAATCACACATAATTTCTCTGATAACAATTTAGGGAAGATGACAACAACTAGTGATCTCTTTCATCTCCCAAGGTTAAAAATCTTAGAGGTATTTGATTGCCTTTTCTTCATCTAGGAATGTATATTATCTTCCCAGTTATTTTCTGCACAGAATAACTATCAGAAAAAGGATTTTTGAAGTTTTGCTTGTTTTACTGTGTAGCTAATGGAGGATTGACTGTCTCATGGTGTGTATGACACTGAGGTCAGCTCTTCATGGTTCTAGTCTTGCAGGAAGGGATGGTCCCACGAAGCATGTCCCCCTGCTCTGCAGAAGGGGAGGTGTGAGATGGAGACTGGCCCTCTGCTACAAGCAGCACAGTGCAGCACACTGAGATGAAGGGCCTTGCCCAGGATCGGAAGGAGTCTTTGGCAGATGTCAGGGTTGGCTTCAGGTTGGTCCCAACCCCCTGCTCTTACTAGAGAAGCAGCCTTGTCCCTAAGGCTGGCCTCCTCCCACCTTGGTTTCACTGATTTCAAAGCCAATGCTTTCAGTAATTGAAATCCATTTGTTTCCTCCTGTGTGGAAAGTTACAAGGGTTTTTTTTTCGGTGTAGTACTGGAGGAAAAGGCTATTAAAGATGTTGGCTGCCCCTCCACTGTCCTCCAAAATAGCCTTTTTATTACCCTGAAGTATTTAAACTTCAGCAGTTAAAAACTGTCAACAAAATGTGAAGAAAGCCAGAAAAATCTCATTGCCTGAGCTTTAATGAGTCTCTTTTCTACAGTACTCTCTCCAGCTTGCAGCAGCCAAAAATAGCCAGCAATTCAGAAGTGTGCAAGTAATTTGTCTGAATGCTCGCTCCCATTTTCCCGGGGCAGTGAGTGTCATGGGGCTGGGTAGCCACCAATTTCCACAAAACCACATTTTTGCAGGAACTTCTCTCCCTCTAGACACCTGAACTCTTGCAACACCTCCTCTGAGCAAGCATGTGCAGTTGCATTGAAAGTAGTAGTGACATTTGGTTGCTTCGTGTGCTGGTGCCTGGCTGGGCTCCAGGATAACACTCACTCCTGTGCACTGGGGATATTTTCTGAGTGTATGAACATGATGCAGGGAAGCCAGCCAGGGTCTTGCAGCCTTTGGAAATGCCCTTCCCAAAGGTCAGAGCCAGGGCAGAAGCGGAAATCCTGCCCTTGCTCATGCTGTTTTCCTTCATTGTTTCTGGTTTTATGTCTGGCAGTGGAGCTTATCTTGGAGGAAAGGGTGGAGATTTTCCAAACAGCTGATTCATTTTTTATTTTTCTCACCATTAGGAAGACACCATGCCTCCTTGCAGCTCTGTCTGCTCCAGGTATTTCCTAATTGCTTGTGGAAAAGTCTGCAGCAGGTTTATGGGGAGGATCGGGGTTTCCAGGCAGGCAGGGGAATCTGCCCCCCATTTCTCCCAGAAGGGTCCAGCCCAGAAGTCATTTGTCTGATTTAAAAAGAAAATTAAGTCAAAAGAAAACAGGTGGTTTGAGAGTAAAAATTCTGAAGGAAAGAGGTGGGAAGGGAGAGTACTAAAACATAAAGCTATTGTAAATCATGAGTGTAATGTGATCTGGCTAATTAATCATCTGCATTAACCTGAGAGTCTACCACATGGGTAGGGTGGGGAGGAGAGTACAAGGGCAGCCCTTGGCTCCGATGCTGCTGTGTGTATGGCTGGTGGGTCTCAAGCATGAGTGGGATGGAGGGTGGGGTGCCCTCTGGGCTCCTCAGCACTCGGTGTCTTGCCCCATGCCCTCTGTGGGACAGGGATGGTCAACTTACAAATAACAAGGGATGGCTGCCTGGCTGCCTCTGAGGAGATCACAGCTAGCACAGAAATCTTTTCCCTTATTACTTGCCAGCTTCTTTGTTCCTAGCTTGTTGGGAAGTTTTATGCTTTGGAGGTTGGGGGCTGGGCGAATGTGATCAACTGCTATGACAACATGTGTCTTTTGGAGATGGTTTCCCACCTGCACAGCACCTGCGTTCTTTGCTCCTCTGCAAGTCCACCACAAGTGTACCAGGCCTTGAGCTGCACGCCCACCAACACCCAAATGTGTCAGTGAATCTAGGGACATGGGGGAGATCCCCACCACACACTGGTGGGTTTGGAAGGATGCCATGCTTTGGAAATGTGTTGCATTAGCAAGGATAATTCTTCCTCCCCAGTGCAAAGGGAGGGGTGAGATCTGTACTATAACAGCCTCCAAAAAGATGGCTGGGCCACCAGTGAGTGCCTCACTCTGTCAAAGGAAAGTCAAATGAGCAATGTGTCCTTGGAGCCGCTTGTGTCTTTGAGTTTGACTGGTTCTTAATACCAAAAATGCAGCATGGGCATGTCTGCGCACAGGGTGTGAGCCCTTATGCCTCTTCTGCCTTCCATGGGGAAACCTGTCTTCTTCCATCTTGTTCCTAGGTTGTTGAGATGGCCAGCACAGCCTATTAGTATCATCATGGTGTATTTGCAGCAAGCCTCAGATCTATAAAGCGCCATGAAGAGTAACAAAGAGTGCAGGGTGGTGGTGGGATGAGCAGAAGTTGGCCTCACTTAGAACTCACCCTGATGTAGATTGCCTAGTTTTAGGGAGTAAGGGTGTCAGTCTAAACACACTTGGCTTTCATGGGACTGTCAGTGGTAATGAATTTGTTTGGAGTGGTCTCAGCCTCAGACACAAAGGTGTCTATAGGACACCTTTGTTAATCACAGAATTGTAGAGATTGGAAGGGACTTCTGTGGGTCATCTGGTTCAATCCCCCTGCCAAAGCAGGGTCACCTACAGCAGGCTGCACAGGACCACGTCTAGGTGGGTCTTGAATATCTCCAGAGAAGGAGACTCCACAACCTCCCTGGGCAGCCTGTTCCAGTGCTCTATCACCCTCAGAGTGAAGTTCTTCCTCATGTTCAGATGGAACTTCCTGTGCCTTAGTTTGTGCCCGTTGCCCCTTGTCCTGTTGCTGGGCACCACTGAAAAGAGTCTGGCCCCATCCTCCTGACACCCACCCTTCAGATATTTATAAGCATTTATTAGGTCCTCTTACAGCCTTCTCTTCTTCAGGCTGAACAAGCCCAGCTCCCTCAGTCTTTCCTTGTAGCAGAGATGCTCCGTTCCCCTCACCATCCTCGTAGCCCTCTGCTGGACTCTCTCCAGTAGCTCCTCATCTTTCTTGAAGTGGGGAGCCCAGAACTGGACAGAGTACTGCAGATTAGGCCTCACTAGGGCAGAGTAGAGGGGAAGGAGAACCTCCCTCGACCTGCTGGCCACACTTCTTAATGCATCCCAGGATGCCATTGGCCTTCTTGGCAGCCAGGGCACACTGCTGGCTTATGGTCAACTTGTCATCCACCAGCACACCCAGGTCCCTCTCCACAGAGCTGCTCTCCAGCAGGTCC
>Ga0065711_1029709_pt1 | contig 35122 bp, 23 predicted proteins | sample Hoacrofraction12_FD_59098 | JGI IMG/M metagenome (GOLD analysis project Ga0065711, IMG submission 59098) | Hoatzin crop microbial communities from Cojedes, Venezuela - Epithelial fraction 12 v2 (version 2) | ecosystem: Host-associated > Birds > Digestive system > Esophagus > Crop | place... | reverse complement strand
TCAGAGGGAAGAAGTTCTTCCTCATGTTCAGATGGAACTTCCTATGCTTCAGTTTGTGCCCATTGCCCCTTGTCCTGTCGCTGGGCACCACTGAAAAGAGTCTGGCCCCATCCCAATTCCACAGACTTTATCTTGCACTTTCCTGAGGTCTGCAGTGTCTGGAGGTCTGTGCGTCCTGCAGGAAACAGCTGGACATAATGACTTCTGGTTTTTACTGCATACCTGGTCAGTAATTCAGACGTGTTGGTTATCAGCCCAAAGACAAGGACAAGTATTGCCCTGTGTTGAAATACCACAGCCCCACAAAGTCACCACTCCAACACTCCTTTTCCAGTTGTTATCCTAATATATCTAAAAGCTTATACAATGCACAAGCATCCTAAATTCAGAATATGTGTTTGTACATGGAGCGTTGCTGCTAAAGGGCTTTCCCCTTTGTTTAGCAAAGCTGCAGGCTAGACAGGTAGTAGAAGGGCATCCCTCGACGACGCAGCCCTGCCAGCAGCCTCAGCTTTTGAGGTGACAAACCAGAGCTGAGAGCAGTTCAATTGCTAACACTCAGTCCTTTGTTTTCTCTGTGTTGCCCACAGAGATGCTTAATTGTGCTGTGAAAGATTATTATGGCAAAGATCAGTCTACTGCTGGATTTTTTAAAGGTTTCTTGTATGCACACAGATGAGTAACAACTTTAAGCCATTCCTAGTCTGGTTTGTAACTGAGACCCTGAGCTCTTTATCAGTGATTCATTGCTGTTTTGTGTTGTCTTACCGGGCAGGTCTTCAGCAGCTGCAGAGCATCTGAGATGCAGCAATATGCTCTAGATGGCAGTATATTTTTAAACGATATTAGTTGAACTGGGTAGAATGTAAGCTTGGTCATTTTAATTGTTTTTTTTAATGCTCTTTGCATGCCACATGCTTTCAAAGTAGAAATTAAAAAACTTCTTAGATTTTACGATATACATGCAAATACTAAGAAGAATTCACAGAAAGCAGCAAAGGAAACAATATTTGTTTTCCCCTGCATTTTTAACAGGAAAATGTTTTTTTTTTTCCTTGTGATGAACAGCAACACTGATACGTCGTTAATATTCCCGTCGCAATGCCTTGGTGGAATTGTAATCTGGGTGTTTTGTGCTCCTCTTCTTCCAGAGCCAGAGTCTGCTGATCAGACCACATCTCCCAGACTGAGAACAGACTCTCCTTGTGTCAATAAATGTTTATGGGGTGTGGTAGGTAGAGGGACTGCCTCGTTGGAAGAGAAGAATGGGGTTGTGGAGCACCTATTTGCTGATTGAGTTAGTGAGCTTTGAGGCATTTGGGGTTTTTGCAATCAAAAGTTAATATTCCCTGTGAAAAGGAGAAGGACAAAAAAACACATTGCTAACAGAAAGGGGTTAAAAGAAAATTTCAAATAAGCCTTACAAAGGCAAAAAAAAAAAATAGTCAGGGCCAGAAGGATAAGACAGTTGTTGAGTTAAATACAGTTTTATTAGTGACACATGCTTCATGTACAGGAAGTGTGTGCTATTCCCAAATTTACTCATAAAGCATCTGTCTGTCAGTGTTGTTGATCACTTCTGTGCCTCATGCAGTACGTCTGACTGAATCCACTATCCACAGGTCTGCTACAGCCCACTAAATGCAAATTTCTTCCCCACAGCAATCCAGCACACTTTCTGTGACACACACACTACTGTTTATTTGCACTCATCAGACTTTCAATATGACATAAAATCATTGTAACATAATGCATTATTAAATATATTTTCCAGCTGAAAAAGATAAACTTGACAGGCTGTCAGTGAACATTTTTATACTTTAGAAAAGGTTTATAATAAGAAACCCTGGAGTATATCCACCCATTAGTGTAAGTAAAGCTCACCAACTGTTCAGAGCAAGAAACTGTGTGGAATGGAGTGAGCTTGCTCTTTGCCTTGTTCTCCGGCTTGACTAGAAACAGAATTTGAATTTTGCTTCTGAATGTCGTTTAGACAATGATTTGTATGAACATAGTTGAGTATATGGATTATTCACAAAGCGTTTACTTGGCCTGTTTGTTGGTTTTGGTGCTGCTTGGTCAGCTCAATATAATGTGTTCTTTGTGCTTTTATGGATGACTGAATATGTTTGTAGACAGGAAGAGGGGAAAAATGAATGTTTCTAAGAGGCTGTATGAGCACTGTTAGTGTGATCATGAGGATCAGTTGTGAATTTGAGAGCTTACAGGGAATTCTCAGGCAATCTTTTTTTCCCCTGGTCGCATCCCTTTACCCCCAAAAAACTGAAACAGAGAACTTTTGTGGAGCCAGGAGCTCAGGAATCCTTTATCAGGGACCTCTGGGGCACATGCTCTCAGCTAGGCAGAGGCAAGCCTGAACATCGTGTTGGTCATAGCTAGCCAGGGCTTCATAAGTGCCGGGGTCCTGAGAGCTCTTTTGCAAGATGGAGATATTGGGCTTCAGGGCAGTGTTGGACCTGCCACTGCCCAGATGTCTTTGGCCTGCCTCTAGTTCGTAGGAGAAGTCTGCAGAGATTTCCATGCCTGGGGCAGTCAGCTGCCTGTAAGGCTTTTTGTTTCTTTTAATGAAATGAAGTTGGTTTGGTCCTGAGTAGATTTGTGCTTTTTTTTTTTTTTTTTTTTTTAAATAAGGGAAAAATAACTGTTTAATATGCTTTCTGTGGAAAATTGCTACTTTTTACTTAGAACTGGAATAACCTTTTCTGAAATGTCAGGCTTCCCCAGAGACTGGAAAATCCAGATCTTGGTGGAGGCTGTTTCTAAACACATAGTTGTAATATTTGCTGATAACTATTGTATTGATTGCTGTTATAAACCAGAGCCACAAATATACTAATGCTGATTTCTAATTTCCACACAATCAAATATGAATGACTCTGAGATATTTTTCCAGACCGAGGTGTAGCTGAAAGTACATTTTTATCTCAGTTATTAACTTACATATCTGTTGCAACTCTGAAATCTAGAGGACAGGTACATGCAGGTTTGTAATCTCAGATTCAACACTAACTTACCAAACAGTAATAAGAACATATCTCCCCAAGCATAAAGATGTTAGGTTGCCTACATTGGTTCTCAATATGTTTTTAGCATTTTTCTCGGAAAACATTTTCTGTCCTGTTTCACTGCTAGGACATAATGTTTGTGAGGACCAGATCTGAGAAACTGGGAATAATATGGCTCAGCAAAGTGAGAAAGCTTATGCACTGAGTAATCAAGCAGTATCTAAAGGTAGTAATAAGCAATATTCAGTTACATGCAGGTGCACTTTTTGGTTAAAAAAGGCATGGGTGTTTTGATAAAAATTCAACTACGTTTCTGCACTGCACAGAACTTTAGAAAACTACATATGTTAATTGCTAGGGATATTTCTTCCTTCTTCCAGCAAAGGCAAAGAAGGGAGGAAATCCTGTTTGTTTAAAAATGACCTGAGTAGAATGCTTTTCTTGTTCCATTTTTATGTGAACATGCAGGGTTATTCTAGTAAAGAGGTATTTTTCATTAAAATAATACATAAATATTTTATTTAATGAATTTGTGGCCTTCAGGCTTGACTTCAGTACACATGAACCATTTTTCATTTTTTTACCAAAACTCTTGGTGAGCTGAACGAATTTCACATTCCCTAAGGAGATTCCTTTGCACAAGTTCAAAAACAGAAATGTCAGACCTTCTCTTCAGGTGCACATTTCTAGCTGTGATGGAGTACCTTGGGTCAGGATTTGGCCCTGGATATTCCTTTAGGCAAGAATATCAGAGAAACCTCTGTTGTACCTTGCCATACTTCTGGCTACTGAAAATGGAGCTGTCAGCTTCCAGTTGCTGATCCATTAATTTTTTTTAAAGGTTAGGGTTACTGTTGGTAAGTGACAGAGCACCCTGGTACAAAAAACCAGAATGGGAGGTTAGGATATTTAAAAAGAAGGAGACAAAATTTTCTTAGTGCTTTTTGGCTTCAGTATGAATTGTTTTAGAGAGGGGGAAAAACACCTTTATTTTGTAAAATGGCTACAGTGTAGCTTACGTTTGCATTACCCTTGCTGCACAAAAAGCATTTGTTTAGCTGATACAGTCTTCTGTAATTATCTTTCTGGACGTAAAATGCCCTGGAGGTGGAAGAGGAAAGGTCTCTCCTTTGCCTAACCTATAGCTCACTGAAATAAAATCATTCCTCACTGTGAAGAGTAGCCTCTTGGCTATACAAAAACCTTTTACCCAGCGTCTTTCTCTGAAGATAACTTAATTGAGAAAGATTCATAACTTCTGATACAATCTTCTTGTCTGCAAGTTCAGACCAATACCCCAAGCAAATCATTTGAGATGAAGTTCAAAAATGAATCCTAAAGAATACAAGAAAAAGGAGTTCTTAGGTTAGAATGAATTGAACTGAATCCATTCCATTTTTTAAAAATAGAGAAGAACTTTCAATTTTTTATGTTATCTTTCATGCATCTCTTGCTGCTGTTAGAGGGGAGGTTCACATGCCTGGACTGCCCTGTCTTCTCTGCTCACATGTTCAACTTCTTTATTTTTAATCTCAATCTACTGCGTGTATTGGTGGCAGAGGGAACGTTTCCACATAGCTGAGGCTGGAGGTAGGCATGATTTCTGAAGAATGCAATGTAAAGTGCGTTACAGCTGTCAGAGGCATTTTTCCGAAGGTGAGGCAGGCCAAGGAATTTGGGGTACTGCAGCTGATCGTTGTGCTACCGATTCCCAGGTAAAGCTGCTCAGGGTAGTAGCAGTGATTTAATTTTGACTTCCGTGGCTGCAATGTTAGGGGGAGAAATGCACAGTGGGACTTTCTCTCAGATGATTTTTCCAGGGGAACAGAGATGAGGAGCAAGTGGGTTTTTCAGGTTTGTGTGAAGTTTTCACAGGATTCTGACCACAAGGCTTGGCTCTCTGTCAGTACTGAATACATGACATCTGCATTCGTTCTGGGTCTCTTAGGGGTAGAGAGGCCCCAGAGTTCTTGTCTGTGGGAGACCTGTGATCTGTGTTTAGGGTATTAAATCATTCCCCATTTAGGAGAGTCACTGGGTACAGGTGTTATATAACAGGGCAGTTGATACTGGTCAGACACCTCACATCAGGCAAAACACACATCGCTTTTAAAACCAGCTTATTTCATGAGTTCATTTTTATTAATATTAATCTTGTATTCTTTATATTAGCATCAAAGTGAAGCACATTTGTGGAAAAAAAATCTGCTTCTAGCAACTATTATAACTATTGTAATGAATCCTGGCATTATTTGCCACAACCATCTGTATCCGGGGCCACAGAAAGACGTGACAACCATGTCTTGATGTTGTCCCATCCCACCCAGTGGGTAAGGGGGGGGTGAGCTTTTTTAGTTCTCTACGGTATAAAGGAGTCATGACAATGACGCAAGAGGTTCAACTAAAATCAAAGCTTTACTTGGAATTCAGCGAATTTACAAAATATGGTAACTTCGCGACTTTATAACGACATTACTTTTAATGCAGCAGAGTTACAACGGATATTGACGTGGCAAAACTTATGACAATATAATGTCTAATTTTGCAAAACTACAAAATATAGCAGATTGACAAACTTACAACAACATAACCCTTACGTGCCTATAAATCACGTATTGACAAACTTACAACGACACTACCCTTATGTGCCTATAAATCAAGTCAAAGATAGAGAAACAGAGGAAAACAAAAGGAGAGGTAAGAGAAGATATCACCACCCTTGGACCCAGCGGCAGTTTCTGCTGGTGGTCGGGGTCCTCAGTGGCAGACGTGCACCAAGAGGCTTGCCCATTCTGCTTTTGTATCCTTCAGGTGCCTGTTGTCCCTCCTCAAGGGAAAAGTACTGTTGCTCAAAATGAGCCTTGGTGGTCTCACAATCCCTCTCTGCAGAGCTGACCTTCAGTCTTGCGCAAGCGTTTCACTTCCTTGCTTGTGTGGCATCTCAGAGGGAGAGAGGTGGGTTGCGCAAGACAGTGTCCTGCCTCCGCGGGGTTCCATTTGCCTGCCACAATCCCTTGTCAGGTGAGGAAGTTTGCTTGTGAAAGTACAAAGTACAATGTCTCGTTTGTAAGTTTGCATGATTCGAGCATCTCTGTCTCGATTTCTTAAGACGGATGTTTGCAACAATCACTCACTCTGACCTGGGGCTCTACAGGTGTTAGGAATGAGAAGCCAATGTAAAGGTTATTTCATAGTTACCTATCACTTCATCATTCACATTTGAGGTAGGACACTAGGTTTGATACCTGCCCTCATAAATCACTGGCCTGATCTGTGTTGCTACATTCCAGATGACAACAGAGGATATTTAGTTACTGTACCGTAACTTAGCATGAGACTAGGTTTAATTGAGCCATTAGGGATATTAATTTTTGCTACTCTAGAATGGCTTACAATACAGCGTGAAGTCCTTCCTTACCTTGAAGATTACTGCTCTAAGCAATGAGCAAGAGTTACAGCTCTTACATAAGAGTGGTTATTTTTCTCTTGGTTTTGGTATCATTGCGCAGTTACAGGAGCGTGCTAAAAATGCGATTGCACTGAGAACAAGATAGGGCACAACTAACACTTGGTATTTACACTTCTGACAAGTCCCTCTGAAATTTTCAAGTTTTTCTTCCGTGGAAGTGGGAAGCAGGGCTAAGCAGACCTTTAATAGAATCAAAGCAGTGTTTTCCCCAAGGCTTCAGCCATTTACCGTGTTAACTATTATCGTCTTAAATGTGTCTTTCTTACCCGTTACTATTTATCTATTCAAGAGGACAGTTCTTCAGCCTCTGAATGAACTATTGCTCTAAGTTAGTTAATTCCTATTGTTACAGAAGGTTTTACCAAACTTTTATTGGGAGGTATTATCAGATTGTTTTGCTGTTATTACAGCAAAGCTTAGCATTGCACCTAAACTAAAAGAATTCAAGTAAGCAACTGTAGTATTCTTGACAAAAATATTATTTAATAGATCAAAAAATGTACTTTTGATTTTCTTTCTGAACAACCAATTCTTTATGTCTTCTCTGAGAAATCAGAACATATCAGCAATCCAGAGGTTTGTTTTGTTCCATCAAACAAATCTTCCAAACACAAGTTTTGCCTGCCTGTATTTCTATAAAGTTAAATCCTTCTTTTCCCCTGATGGCCTCAACAAATGAGATGAGAATACGCAAGATCCTGTCTTCAGAAAATCCAGCTTAAACAGTCACAGGGAAAATCTGTGCTTTCAAAGCTTACAGAATTTGGCTTTGCTCATCGACCTTGCCTGTTATTTCAAATACTGTTTCTCTTTGCACCTCTAGTGTCATTGCGGTCTGGTAGAGTTCGTGCAGGCTTGTACAGATCCTCACCTGTTCTGGATCGCTGGAGTATTCTAATCCCAACAAGTAGCTTTGAGATAGACGCATTGGGTTGTTGAACAGAAGCTGGGTTTCTGTGTGCCTGTTCCAGGTATGCGATCTCCGCATGCTTTAAAAAAAACTTTAAAATGACAAATTGAGGGGCTGAAAGGTCAAAGAGAACTTAGAACCAGTGTGAGATTGAAGTTGGCAGTTTTTCTAGGTGATGATTATTTTGCAGTGTAAAGCAACTTATCTCCTGCCTCCCTGTGCACAAATGTATCAGGAAGGAAGAACCGACCAAGAAGTTGTTGAATTTTGGTGCTTATTGCATATGGTGTATAAAGCTGTTTAAGATCTTTGTGCTCGATGTGTAGTATACAAACAGCTACGTCATACATAATGTTTATTTTTCTGTTTTTTTAATGAAAGGTCTGAGTGCTTCCGAACTCCGAGCAAGCAGCCCTCTTCTTCCTCCTGGTTACTCTGCTTGGAACTTGACCTGGGTCATGAGAGATACATCCCCTTTCTTCTCCCATAGAGGACGACACAGTGAGTAGCATTTATATGTCATCTTCAAGAGGCTGTAACTAACTGCCTCAGGATATTGGTATAATACTGAAGCAGAACAACACAAGTCAAATGACTCATGATAAAATATCCATACTGTCAGCCCCTGAGGGCACTAACAAGCCTTACTGCCCCTTACCAGCCTCCGCTGGGGCCTTTCCCCACCCTGCACATGGGCCCAGGAGCCCCATTTCAGCCCAGCCTGGGGTCAGGCTGATGTCCCAATGTGGTCTTGGCCTATCACCATCTCCGTGAAAGTGCCTGCTGACCTTGGCTGTCCCGGCCTGCTCTGCTCCCCCAAATTGTAATATTAGGGTGCTGTGCTATGTTGGAATCCGGTGATATCAGAAAGAGAAGAGCTGTGTACCACACTTTTTTTTTCTTCCCATCTCCTTTCATAACTCCCATCCCTTCCAAAATCTGGGAATCTGTTTTCATCTGTTCTCTGGTATGACCTGTTTACTGACAAACCATAGCCATTCCACTGTGAAAAACTGTGGTCGTAGTTAGGACCAGACTGCATAAGGCAATATCTAATATGCAATCCAGAAAGTGACTGAAGTAGAATATATCTACTATATATCTACTACCAGTCTCTATGAGGGGAGATAAGGTGCTGAGAGGCTAATAAGATTTACTCACCCCAAGCCTGTAATTATCTGCTTGAGGGAAAAGTTTGACCTACCTATATGAAGGAGTCCCATATTTCTTCAAATTTATGTTGCAGCCTTTTATGCGTGCAATATATATTCTTTCCACTGGCATGCAATATCTGCTCCTAGCTGTTGTATCTGCTTGAACGATGAGGACACACCAATTTCATTTTGGAAGGGACAGTAGTACAATCTTTTCTCCCTCACTTGTTTTCTCAGAAGTTGCAAGGATGATTTTTAATTTATCCTTTATTACTTCTTCCTAAACTCTTTCAGTTTCTCAGCAATACCATTCTAAGGGAAAGCTTTGTTCTTAAAACCTAAAAGCATTGATTCCATCTGACAGCATCACATGGAGATAAATGTACTGCATCTAAGCAGAAATTATTTATTACGATTTTAGCTGGTTGCACAAGACCAAATCCTACCATATTCCAACCATCTGTTTTGCAAGGAAAGGCAGGAGTTTGATAATATGTTGCACAAAATACAATCTTCACTCAGGACAAGTCTAAACTGTTTTCTCCCTCAGGAGGTGTAATTCAGGACATGAAACTTGAAGCTAGTGGGGAATCTTGAAGAGGGGCAGGAGTTGTTTGATTTTTGCTAGCTTTGCACCTTATGTATTCAAAAGGTTGGCAGAACGTCCTCCAAATTAAAGAGTTAGCAGTGGCCCTCAGAGCCACACATTTCAGACTAGAACAGCCCATAGCATCACCATGCGGGCAGGCTTCCTGCCACTTCAGATATGCAGTGTGTGGAGGACTGGTGTGGGTACGTGTAGTAAAACCTATGAGAGTAGCCCAAGCCTAAGAGGGAAATTCTTAAAACTTCTCTTTATTCCTCTGCATACCTGCAGTTTTTGGGCACCTGAATGTTTATTAGTAAACTTCCCAGGGATCTAGATTTCTGTCCAGAGCTGCTATGAGCGTGACGAGGAAGGACAGTACTTTTCAGCAGCTGATCATTGGTTCTGGATCTGAGCAGCTCTGTGATGTTCACGCAGAGACTCAGCAGAGCAAGGCAGAAGACAAAGTTAGACCATCCAAGCTCTAAGCAAGTAACCTTGTCCCAGGACTACCCTTGCCTTCTGATTAAGTGCTTAATCCAAAAACACACAATAAATCATTAGCAGAAACAAAACCCAGCAGTTCTTCACTACTAGAGTCTTTTCCTCTTCTGTCAGAAGCTTTCCTCACTGCTCCCAGCATCATTAAGATTACAGAATGATCCATAAAACTTCTATGAAAACTTTGTTTGCCTAATCATCTGATGGGGCCCATCTAATTAACTGGCTGACATTGCTGGAATGGGGCAATATTAGTTGTCTTAATTACTTTTTCCCTGTGTTCCTCTGTTGGGGAAATCTCTTTGATTGAAAGGCTGAGTAAATGGAAATGTAGGGTCCCTTTTCCTCTGCCAAACTAAGTTCCCTGCTCCTATGCTCAGAATTAAAAATTCTGATGGACTGCCTCTAGTATTTCTAACAGGAACAGTGCTTGATGATATCTTTGAAACTACGTGCAGCGATCCCAAAATATAATAACAGGCACAACAGGATACTTGAAAGTGATGCATTCACAAGACCTTTTTTTCTGTTTTGTCTAGAGGTTTCTAGATTAGTCTCTATCCAAGCATTGATTTATCATCTACCATCTCAAAGATGCAAAATCCACCTGCCTTTCAGAAAATAAAGACTTAAAAAACCCACGTGAAGTCAAAATTATCTGGGAATTCAGCCCGGGTGGCAGAAGGAGTCTTTAAATCTCCATATTTTTGTGTTTTCTTTTGTTCTCTTTGAGGTATACTCAGACTATTTCCTGTGGCTGGAATCAATTTTTAATGCATTCTGCATATGTGGACTTATGGTAGCGTAGTAATCTCCCATTTGCAGCACTGATGGAACTCTGTCCTGAGGCATACATGATTAACGGCACCCAGCCACATATTTAATTTATTGTCCTGGCTGGTTGAATATTAGTTTTCTCTTCTGTATAGGTATTATATAAGAAATCAATTGTTCACTGCATAAAATCCATTAAGTTTCTGTAACAGGGGTTCTAGATGACGGGTGCCCCTTAAGGCCTGGAAGACTTCATGCAGTTAATACAGCCCTCTCTGCCCCATCTTCTACATCCCACCAGGCTAGCCAACAGCACTGAGCCTGGAACATGATCCTGGCAGGGTATGATGGCCAACAGCGGAAAGTGCTACCAACTGGAAAAAAATCAAATGCAATTCAGCCCATCTAAATTCTGTTCTGAAAGAAGAGTGCATTTTGTGAGAGTAACAGGCATAAGGGTTGCCGTGTTAGACCTTTTTGGGAGACAGGAGATGGCTTTTGCTTTTCAACTCTACTTCTGCTACCATGCTATCTGTGCGTCTCTATGCCAGATCCCTCCAGTAGCAGCTGAACTCCTTGGCTGTTCTGAACCGACTTTATTCAAAATACAGAAGTACCTCTCTCAGGCTATGTCAGACTTCTGCAATATAGTTTACAGATTTTTTTTTCCCCTTCTGAAGTCTAGGAAATAGTAGTGTTTTGGATTCCAGAGTTAACTGGAACTAAAAGTCAGGGGGAAATAGCAGATTCGGCTACTAAATGACTGGTGTGCTTAAAAATGTCTACAAAAGAGGAGTTCAGCAGAGGAGGAGCACATACTTTCAGGAGTGCATAATTATTCACAGCTTTGATTTAATAGGTACTAAAAGCATGATCTAAAGGATGGCCTCTTTTAACAACTTATTAATAATTTCACTCAGCTCTGTGTCTTCAGAAAACTAATTTGACAGGGTTGTTGTTGGGTTTTTTTTAACACTTTCTAATGGAATGTCGTCGACGAGCTCATGATTTCCTGAATTGAGTTTGCTAAAAAAAAAATAAAAATGTGATGGACTAATTTTACAGTGGAATTAATTAGGGTCATTCTCGCTGCGTATTGGATGCTTAGTGGCACAGCAGCTGCTCAGGGAGGTGTCAGATCATTAATTTTTTTCTCTGGTAGGTTGTGTGCAACTTGCTGAATTCAAGTACTCGTGCACATGCATTCAAAATACCATTTCATTCCTGTGAGTGGGATACCAGATAGATACTGCTGACACAAAACTCAGTGAGTCTGAACACCAAACAAAAGAGACAATGGAGAGAAAGAGGGCACCATCCCGATGAATTTGTGCTACAGTTAAGTTCCCATGACTACTTGTTTTATAAATATACAACAAATCAGACTAATACAGACATTTTCAGAATGCTAAAGCTACCATGATACTTGGCTCAGCATGGCATAGTGAGATGCGTGGATATGAGCTTTTACAACAAGTTCTTGTTTGGAAGGTGAGATAAAGTCAGGAGAGGAGTGAGGAGAATAATACTTTATTCCAGAGAAAAAATTAATCAATACTTTCTTAGTAAAGATACTGCAAAAGTGATGTACTACCTTCATTCAAATACATCCCTTTTGCAATCTGAGAAGTACTCTAACATAGTTTTGGAAATAGTTATGAATATAATAGGGCAAGACTTCAGTTAACAGCAGTTATTCACAGCAGATTTTAGAAATGCTCCTTATAAAATAGCAGATGCTGTGACCCCATATACATGTGCAAGAATTCTTGCTTAATGATTAGATTGTATTTTTGCTATGTGCAATGGTGCCGAAATCCAGGGTGTGGGAAATCACAGGAAAAGCAGCATCTGCCTAGCTAAACTGAAGGCTGTGCGAGTCAAGAAAGAAGGATAAACCTTATTAGGAGAAATTTTTACTTCCTTTCAAGTTATTCTTTTCCTTATATCCTCTTTCATGTGCAGATAATACACCAATGACAGCTCAACGTTTTTTCCATAATAAAATAACATACAATAACACAATAAACGTCTTTTCTCCATGTCTCTCAAGTATTCATTTTCTCTAGATATCTCTCAGACTTCATGCAAGAGGTCCCTTGTATGAATTGTCAAAATATGACAGTTCATCCAACCCCTGTTTTGCGCCAACTGGAGCATGTTTTCTGACAATCGCTGTTAGTCGGCACTTCAGTCTTCTGGCCAGAACTGGCATTAGAAATGCGCTTTCATTTATTGTTTTTGCTGCACGCATGGGAGACGTGGTGGACGAATATTTCTTGTGTGGAGGACGAGCTCTGTCACTTAGAGCAGACTGAAAATGAGAGCTATTGCTGGCTGTTCTCCCCACACCCCCTCCTCGCGCTTCTCCCTGTAGCTGCCTTGAAAGACTGTGCTTATAATTGATTGATAAAGGAGTCTTGGCCCTCTTCTTTGTAGCCTGATTTCCACTGAACAAAGCAGCTGTCAGAAATTTTGGTGATTCAGTCCCTGGTGCACTCCGAGGAGCTGGGCGGATACGAAGTATACGCTGTCATTTTGAAGATTCTCTTAACAAATAAATGAATGGTTGCGTTATTGCCATTTTCTCCAAGCAGCGGCCCACCCAGCTGCGCCTCGCCATACCCGCCCAGGGCGCCACAGAGAAAATCCCCCTCGCCCGCAGCGGGCTTTGACGAGCCCCGGGAGGGACTCGCCGGCCGGCTCTGCAGAGACCAGGGGCCACTCCAGCCCTGGCAGCCAGCTGGAGATGGAGGGGCTGGGGAGCTGCTGTGGGGCAAGCGGGGTGGCAAAATGCCCGCCGAGCGGCGTGTGGGTGAGGGGGGCAGAGGGGCTGCCCGCGGCGGGCACCAGCACGGTGAGGGGAGGCAGCTGCTGGGGGCCGGAGGAGCGTCCACGGAGACCTGCCGGTGCAGAGGAAGGGCGCAGGGCGACGAGCCAGCTTGCTCTAAGTAGCTTTAACTTAGAGGAGGTCCTTGATGAACACGGGCTGGGGCTTGGGGCAGGGAGAGAGGCTGATGTGCTGCCTGGCTGCTCTCCTCACTGCTTCACTTGCAAGTGACTGAGGCACGTGAGTCGGGATGGACACCAAAGCCACACTGAATGGAGCAATGCCATGGGGCTCCTCCAGTGCCTCCCCGGTTCCTCGCCTCCCTGGTCCCTCACCTCCCCAGTTACGCCATGCTGCTGCTCTCAGGTTTGTCAGCTCCTGGAGCGGTAGCCCAAACGCTGGGCAACTGCTGTCGGTGCAGGCATTTGCTAGGGGTAGTAAGGCCTGGGGTGCCCAGCAGGGATACACGTGTCTTACTATCCCTTAAAACGTGCCAGTTTGCACTTTTCGGTGCTGAGCAATGGAAGGAAGTAGGCGAAACTATCTCTTCAGGCTTTCATTCTCGGCAGGAGCAAGACAGTTAAACCCTGCAGTTGTTTCTCCTCTTTAATTTGTGTGACAGCTGATGCCTTTTCCCTTTCTCCCTTTTTTTTTTCCTGTGCCCTTCCATCTTCTGGTGGATTTGCTCATTTTAAATTGCTGCTGTACCTCCAGTCACACAGTGGAAAGGTGGCATTAGGGTTCCACGTGCAAAGACTTTCACCCCTTCTTTGTGCCAGCGGGGCAACGCTTGCTTCCAAGGGCCTGGACTGTGTTTGGTGTGCCTTCTTCCCTGAAGTCCTCCTGAGTGTTCAGCAGGCTGCTGAGCTGACAGCAAGAGAGCACAGTCTCCTGCTTATGCTCCATTTTCAGGGAGAAATACTTCTCGCTGCAGGCTTCTTTGCATCACCCCACACGTATACCTCCGTACTGGTGGTCAGAAATTCAGAAGGACCTGGTGAGACAATCAAAACCCTTAGATTGAATGCCCTGTGCCCTTTTCTACCCAGAGGGAATGGGGAAGGCTTTAGGAACTGGCTATGTCCCTAGGATTAATAACTGGAAAATCAATTTGTCATTTCCCTGTCATAAATTAAAAGCTTATAGCCCTTATAACATGAGTATAATAGAGGTTAGTGGGTATTGATGGAGGTCTCAAAGCTCACTCAGCAGAGCACATCTCTACTATACAATTTAAATTATGTCTCCTCCACAAGGAATATCTGTCAATATTTCTATAAAAAAAGACATCCTGTGCAAGAATATTTTATCCGTTTCTGCGCTGCTGCTGCTGCTGTTGTTGTTGCCGCTGGAGGAGGTGTGTTCTTGGGGGAGGTTGTGGTCCCATTTTTACCGGTGTGACCTCTACATTGTGCGTTTGTGTCTGCAGATGCAGTACAAATTAGTCATGTTTAAGCTGATGAGATGCCAGTTAGGATGTACATCTCTAAGCTGGTCCTTCTGAGAACAGAGAACCCCTACCTGCTGCCTTGTCTACTGTAGTGAGGTGAGAAAGCAACCACACCTTTTCAAAGGGGTGACCAGGTGAGAGGAATGGAGGAGGAGTGGTTTGTAAGAGTCAGCAGACCAGGAGTGAAAAGGACCCTTTTAAGTGAGACGCATGTAGAACTAGAAAGGAGTAGTCTAAGAGGAAATTACCTGCTGGTAAGATTTTTGTGGTTTGAAGGAGATGTGGTTTCAAACAAATAAATCTAGCCTCCTGTTGGGCAGCTGAAGAAAGGATAATCAAATTAGTTTCTTAAAAAGAATAAGATTTTTGTATCTGTCTTTAAATTAGATTATTTTTCTTCTAAATAAGATGTGTTTCTGTGATGTGGATCCAAAGAGCAAATGATCCATAATCTGACCTGCAACAGTGTAACAGGGTATTTCTTGCAGATTACTGTATTTTGGCGTATTGTTTATAGTACTATTTCAAGTTGTTTGTTTAGAAAACTCTAATCAGTTTAATTGAAACAGATGTAATTGCCAGATATTTTAGTTGTTTGTGCACAAATTATTGTTGTTAGGTATGTTGATTAAAAATAAATAAATCGAAGCACTTGCAAGACTAACATCATCAGATGTACACAAGTTCCACTGTCTTTTCAGTCAGACAGTAGCTTAATTTACTTTTCAGCCTATGATTGGTATCCTGTAGCTTCTTATGTAGCAGAAATTGAAGTGATTAATGTCTACAGCCTTTCTTAAACAGGTGTTTACCTTGATTTGATTATAAGCATCACTTGTTTCCTCTTTTAAAGTGTAATGATGATGAAATAGACTTCTAATAAATTAGCTGTTCTGTCTCTAGCGTCCAGTGGTTGCAGATGCAAAAGATTGTTGGACAAGGGGGTGGGTTTGTTTTCAGTATATTTAAAAAGAGACTGTAATTTGCCAGAACTTAAATTCCTATAGAGCCTTTAGGATCTATAATGTCAATGTAGCTGTGGCATAAAAGCATATAGTAGATATAAATCTTTGTGACATTTCTTAAAAAAAAAACCCAAACATCACAAACAAAACATTTTATTGACTAGGTACTCTATTCAAGTCCGAAAGCTCTGTATCTAGTTAATTTATAATGGTAGTAGGTTTAAAAAATAATCACTAAAAGTTGTGTCAAGTTTAATTACGTTTTCTGCAGTGTTTGCTGTTCTTCAGAAAAGGGCAGAATGGCTTTTATTCGGCTTCCAAAGGCACATGGCTTCTTCTTTATGTGATTAGCTTTATCAAGAAAAAACCAACTTGGTGTTGCGATTAATAATGTTAAGACAAAAGTGAAAAAGGAACGTGAAAGACCTTTCCTTATGCAGAGGCATAAAAAATGCAGAGGCATAAAAAATAGTGGGTGATTTGTGGCAGCAATTCAAATATTGTGAAGGTTCTGTATTGGCAAATGTGGTTTATATGGTCTTGTAGCAGCTACCACACCAAGAGTTAGCTTATCAGTGAAAAAAAGTGTATGTATTGTGTATAATGCTTTTTTTATAAAGCATATTACGTTGTCAATAGTTGAAAGACATTGCGAAAGAAGGAAAGCCTGAGGGTAGGAAATGAAGCATAGGCTTGGAAGAGTGGATGCTGTTTGCATCGACTTGACTGTGTTGCATTAGACAGCATTTCTTTGTCATAATTTCTTTGTACTGAATAGGATAATAGCACTGAAATTTGTGTCTGATGCAAGATTAATTTAAATAAGAGCCTATGAAGAGTGCAGATATTCTGGTGATGTGGGGGCACTGTGAAGTTCTGTAAAAGATGCAAGTACGTTTTCATTGAATTTCAGATACTCTCAGGTACAGGAGCCAAGGAGTCGCCTCCTTTTGCAAGGAATAACCTGTTGTAAAGGCCATTCAGCCTGACCACAACAGGTGTGTTAGATCGTGTCCACTTCTCTGTAGGCTATTCTTTGCAAGGGAAGGAAATGGTATTGCTACTTGCCTTTTTACCTTTACTTTCTCCCCTTCAGGCAGAGACTTTATTTTTTTAGTTTTCTGCAGTGGTCATAATACTAAATGTGATGACTGTTATTTAATCACATACCTCAATTAAGTTGTCCCAGTTATAGGTCAGAGGCCTTCTGTGTTAAGGGCTCTACAACCCATTGATAGCTCTCTTGAGGAGGAGGTTCTGGAAAGTGAGACTGAAGGGGGGAGCTGAGCTGGCTATCGAGTGCTTGTAGACACTGTAACCAGTGTCAAGGAGTGAGGACTGGAGGGGGCAAATCAAGAGCACCTTGATCTATGAAGGGTTTCTCTATGTGGGGGCAAGAGAGCACAAAGGTTTCTGTTCCCAGCAGCTGGTTGGGGAGGAGCGGAAGCAAGCAGTGGCTGTTGGAAAGTTCATGACAATGTGAAAGACTGGGGAGTGAAGCCCACAAAGAATGAAGTAGTTGATTTGAAATCATTGCTCTTGCCACATGTTGTCCTTGGCCTGGGCTTTCTCTTCCATTGTCCTGTGGGTTCTGTCAAAAAAGTGCTTGCATGAGCAGTATTTCTCCCCCCCTCCTTTTGACAGTGCCTTAAAGCACGTACTACGCAAGGTGTTCCCCGTAACTAAACTATACAGTAATGATGATATATCTTCTGTAATACATAGTTGAGTGTTTAGTTGCTCTTTTGTCCATTTGGGCTTTGATACAAAGTTTAATACACTCTTAACACTTTACAGGCTTAAAAAATTTTGGGTTTGTTTTTCTTTTTTCAAAGAACATCTAAGGGACTAGAGATAAGTGGTCTGAGGTTTGGGTATGATATTGCAGTAGTAAACTGTATAGTATGAATATATCCACTGTTCCCTGCTGCCTAAATTGAAGCGTGCTTCATGTATCATGAAATTTATATTGATAACATAGAGGCCTGAAGAGGGTAGCGACTTGTGCATTCAAATTTAAGGAAATATGTACAGTCCTTGTTACTGCTGCTTGTGGTGTATATGGGTTCCTTACATTATGTGGTTTCCATGGTGTTGTGAAGCATTCAGAATGCTGAGTGAATGATAAAACATCCGATTAAGAAAATCAAATATGAACTGGAAAAATAGACTCTGCTCCTTCTAGCTTGCTGGTAAAAAGGCAAATTAGCTGGGAAAAGTACTGTGAGAGGGCAACAGTATTAACCTTCAGATTTGAAAATGTTATATCACCAGGAGAATAGGCTGAACTACATAAATCTGTGCACACTAAGAAGAAATTAGATGTTTAATAGAGAATGTAATTGAAGTTTTAAAAAAAAATTAGTTAACCTGACTAGTGTCAATTCAGAATATTTGTTCCACTTGCATAGCTATTGCAGGACAGTAGACAGTGTAGAAAATTCCAAAGAACAGCTGGAATTTTATTAGGCTTTTTCAAATGGATCTAGCCTTTTCAGAAACATTGAGTTAGTTCAGAAATAGTTTTTTTTTCTGTTACTGAATACTGTGGTGACAATAGCAAATGTATACAGGGCATTCCAGAAAATTTAGCAATCTTGATGATTAAAAATAGATCTGTGCAGGTTATCACTGCATGTTGTGTTAAGCGACTTGAATTATGGTGTGATAGTAAATTGGACACTGGGAAGTGAATCATAGTTGTACCAGCAGTGTAACTGGTTTCTGAAAGAGAAACATCTCAAAAGAGAAACGCCTGTGTTGGAGGCAGATGCTGGCTGTACTGCCTGGAGGCTGAAGTTTTGCGTCAGCAGATCAAGCTTCTGCTGCCTCAGTAAAGCGTTTCAAACCCAGGGGGTCAGAAGGTGGCTTCGCAGGGTACAGTCCCTATGGCTACCAGCATGTCCCATATGCCCAGGATATATGAGTCACTTTGCAGAGTCCTGTGCTCGCTGAGATGGAACGTGACTATGAAACATGTTAGTAGTCTTTGCACTATAATGGTCCTGGTCGAATTTGAACCAGCATCCCAGAAGAGATTAGCTTTCTGTCCCATGCTATCAATTGACTAAGCTATTTGCCTTTCAGTCTGGATGATGCCTTTCCCTGCTTTAGCCAGTGCTGCCCTTTATCTGTGCTGAAGGGGAATTACTGGATCTTGGGCCTTCCTCTTGATTTGCAGTTACCTCTGTGCAGTCCATTTTGCACACGTTTTTGCCTGTTTGTGGACTTCCTTCATTTCTTTCTACCTCATTATGGAAAAAAAAGCAAGCCCTAACTTACTAAAGTGTAAAATGAGTGTGTATGGACATGTATACATACCTTCCAGAAAGAGGATGATGGATTTAATTAACCTGGTATGTTCTACATCTGTTTTCTTTTTCCAGTATTTGACTGCAATTTTGAATCTCCTTGTGAGCTGGAATATTCGCTTGCCTCAAAAGATCAGAAAACCCCCAACAATGCCTGGTTCAGACTGAGTGCAGAGGAGATCTCACAACTAAACATCCCTGATGGGCCAGAGAGAGATCACTCTGAGAATACACCTAAAGGTAAGATGAATACAACTATGTAATGTCTTTAGTGTAGTGGTTAGTTTTAAAAGCAAAACACCCTCTCTCACATCCCCAAAAAAATCCCTAACAAGAAAACCCAAAACCCCACCCAAACAAGCATGTCCTCCTAAAATACTTAAGACAGCTATAATCGTTTTACTGCAGCAGGCAATGAATGCAAACGGCATGACAAACAAAGGGGGTCCTTCTGCACATGAAAGATTCCTTTTTGTCTAAAGGCAATCTGCTTCATGTATATGGGAAGCAAAATATCAAATATAGTATTGTGTAAAATCTGAATTGGGCTGACATGTGCCATGGACAGTATTTGGATGAGAACAGTCCTATGATGCCTATGTTTAAGGTCATTCAGTGTTTGGAAGAGATGAATAAAATAAAGTGTGGTTTTACCTTTGCTCTAGGTCCTGTTTACTGCCTGCTTTTTTGCAGATCATTCTAGGCAATATCCTTGACTCTGGGTCTTAGGTTTTCTGTTTGGTAAGGAAACAAAAGAAGGGTTTTGCCCTTAATATGAGAAGAAAGCTCCTGTCTCTAAGAGAGCTAGAAAGCATGAAAGGGGGAAGGGGGTGGGATGCAACAGACCTTTCTTTTTCCTTGGAAGAAAATTTGATTTTTTAGAATTATTTTTCCTGCTCATAATCATATCTGTGAACAGCAGTGTATTTTATTAAGATTATAAGTTCTAAACAGATTTTTTTAGATGTATTTGTGCTCTTCTAATCTTGGGAAAGCAGAAAAATTCTTAACATCCTTCCTGCTGTTAGTGGCACCTGCTTGAAACCTCTCCCCATAAGGGTCGGGTGGTGTTGATGAGAATGGAGCTACAAAATAGAAATGGGGTATTTTGGGCTACGAGATTTATCCAGGCAAACAAAGAGGTATAGGGAAGGACAACAAAGATTATCGGGGATATGGAATAATTTCTGTACTAGGAAAAACTAAACAGACAAAGATTCTTTATTCTGTCTGCGATGCAGGACTACAGGTGTCTATGAAAATGCACGCTGAAGAGCGGTGGGAAGCAGCGGTGAAGTTAGTGGGTGCCAGGTATAGAACAAGCAAGAGGAGATATTTTTCGTGTAGTACCTGAATAAACTGTGGTAATAAGACACATGAATTAATGTTATGGAGGCCAGAAGTATGCATAAGTTTCAAGAAAGATCAGGTGATTTCTTGCAGAATACATTCATCACTGGTTATCTCATTCAACTGTCTGTTTACAGTCCCTGACTCAAGAAGCCTCTTATACAGAAAGTAGCAAGTGAAAGGATCCTTTTCTTAGTAGCCAGCGTCAGAGATGGCATTTGACTTCACAGACCTGCAATCTGACCAGTTGTACTGGTTCTTATGTTTGGGCAAATAGTGAGGAAAAGTTTCAGTGCTGCTTTCGTTCGTATTCTTTAATTCTGTTTTCTCATCCATATCAATAGTATATGTTTATATAGTATATATACATTTTCCCCAGATAGCCATTATAAATTAACTTTTAAGGCCCATTGCTTGAGCACTGATTCATTAGCAAACTGAGTAATTTTGGTGGGATCTGTGTCATGTGCAAAGCAGGTGGACCACATTTGTGATGCATGCAAATATCTAATTTTCACATCAAAGAACATACATGCACGTACTAAATTTCTTGCTACAAAGATACAATTAAGTGAAAGTTTGAGGTGAATCAGAATGTCTGCTGTTCTCATTTTTCTTAAATTCAAGTGCAAGCTGGCTACTGATGAAAGTTAGGAATTAAAACCTGCTCGCTTTGAATTGTGAAGAATATCTGTCAGTTTCCTGGAGTGGGGAAAAAAATGGGGAAAAACGTATGAGGAGATAAATACTTTATTCCAGGTGAAGGGGCTGGCCAGGTTGCTGTGGTGCTGTGTATTGTTGATGTGTATTTCTTCTGGGTTGTTTCTGGTAACATTATACTTTTGTCTGTGTTCAGTTTTATGTCTGTCAAAGCGGAAGGGGAGACTGTTGGCTGGGCCTGTAGCCCAAAACTAAAGGCAGTATTGGTTGATGATTTCCAGTTGCCTATTAGGATAAAATTCCACTTCTAAGCCCAAAGTTTTGGGATTTTTTTTCTTCATCTGGAAGATAGGCAATTTAGGCTGAAGCTTCTGTTCTGCTGTTTTCCCCTATTTTGAGGGGCGAGTGCCCAGTGTCACAGCAATTGGGTGGATCTCGATTTGTGGGGTGCCAGGATGGGTTGTTTGGGGTGTTTTATTTGCTTGCTTGTTTTCTGTTGGTTTTTTGGGTGTTTTTGCAAATTATCAGGCATGTTGGACATAGTGGTAATTTTCTTTTAAGCCCCTCAGTAGAACTGTAGTGCTGCAATTCATAGATGACTGTAACTCTTGTGCGTATAAAGACTCATTTGAAAATCAACACTTGGAGCTAGCATCTCTCTATTTTAAATCACTTTAATTACAGCTGCTTGGCATAGATAGTTGTGTGGTCTGTTTCAATCTGAAATAATTAAGCACAGTAATTCCAACCCCCACTGTTCGCTGCAAATTGTACTTCCAATTATCTCAATCTCATTTCGTCTCCTTTGCAGACAGTAATGCACACAGATAAACAGATAGCATAACTAGATTTTGGGATGGTTTAGCTCATCCTTGTCACTTGGCTATCAAGTCACATCAAGACATTGATAGAGATAAATGCCTTGGGTATGATTCATTGTGCTTCATCTAAGTTTCTGTAAAAGATTCAGAGGGAAATCAGTAGTAGATATCCCAAAGAGAGACATTGGAAGAACTTCTGTATTTTTGCCCCATATTGCAGCATGATGCAGGTCAGACTCAAGGAATCAGAACAAATCAGCATGGATCAAGCTACCTAGAGGAAGAACTGGTCACAGGTGTCTCAGCAATTGGTTGCAGTCACATCTGAGTGCTCCACTCACTTGGCATGTTCAGCATGTGGTGTCACACAAATCATCGATCTTCTGAATAGGGAGAGATGGTGAGGTGGAAAAGTTTGATATTAAATTATTGAGGATAAAGATTGGAGGTCTGGTTTGCAGGGAATTGAAAAAGGATGCTTAACTGGATAATAGTGGCAGGTGAAATTTAGTGTGGATTGTTTGAATTGAGGTGGTGGGAGAAATGATCAGATTTTGGCATATATAAGGACAGATTCTGAGCTGGTTGTAATCACTTAAGCTGATTTTGGGGTAAGAATAGAGCTGTGAAAACATCAGCTCAGTAGCAGTCACAAAGTAAATGTGATGTTGGGATTTACTGGGAAGGGAGAAGAAGATAGGAACAATATGCTGTAGTATAAATGTGTGGGGTAGCTGTATCTAGAATACAGCATCCTGTTCTGGTTCTCATGCATCAAAAGTCATTTAGCACAGCTGGGAAAGTTGTTAAAAGAATGTAAACAAGGATGATCTGAATTATGTAATGCCTGTCTTTTAGGAAACAAGGGTGATCCAAAGTATGTAATGGCTATCTTTTAGGAACACTTCAATTAACTAGGACTACCCTGCCTGCAAAAGACATCTAAAGGAATACATGGCAGAGTTTTAGAAAATTCACAGAATTTTATAAAATCTTTATAAAAGATGTGTAAAGGTTTATAAACAACCAAGACTTAGTAAAGAACCAAAAGGATGAGTACAGAAGGAATATTTGTTATTTCTTCTAGTACAGAATTGGGCAGCATCAGATGAAATTAGTAGATGTCAAGTTCAGAACAAAAGGAGATCCTTCAGTATGCTACAAATAGTAAAACTGTGGAACTTTTTTCCACAGGGTTTTGTTGACGCTATAACCTTCTATAGGTGCACAAATTGACAGGATATGGGCAGGGAACAAAAGTAGTTACAGCTACTAAGTTCTCAAGATGACCTTTTCTGGCATGGAAAGTCCTTGCATGATAGATCCCTGAGGGCCAGGGATGGGGAAGTACAACTGTTTGCTCCCCCTGTTCATATATTCCTTTCTATGTATCTACACCCATCTGTTTTCAGAGCCAGATGTCTGAAATTAATAGATCTTTGGTCTGTGCTGGTAGGGTTGATGTGGTGGCGTGTCCCTCCCTCACCTCCCAGCCCAGATTTTTCTTCCTTTTGAAAAAGAATAAAAATGCACTAAGGGTTTCAGACTAATTTAGAGAGTAAGAGAAAAGGTGCTATTTGAACACTTAATGTTATTTGCTGTTCTGTTAAAGCCTTATAAATTATAGTGAACCATGCAAAAATGTTAGGTATTTGGTAGGAAGAACTGCAGGACTGTCTGTCTGTAGAAATCTATAGAAGGGAGGCTATCAAAGTAATTTGTGGTTTGTTGGTTTTTTTTTAATTTTGTGCTAAAATGCTTCACTCTCATCCATTTTCCTCCATCTTGTATGTGGACCAGTAGGTGACAGAATCACTAGTGTATCTGCCAGCTAGGCCCTGCATGGTATGTGAAGATCTGCTGGAGCTGGTAATATTTCCAAGTTAAATTTATGTAACTTTCTGCAGGATCAGAGAATTAAGGTTAAAATTTCACTGATGTGCTGAAGATTGACAGGAAAACCTCCACTGTTGGGATCTAAATCAGGCCTGTATGGGCTGTAATGAGTAGACAATCCATTGTGGATTACTGGACTTCTTTTAATTCATGAATAAACAAAAAGACGCTATAAAAAATTCAAGCATTCTGCATCACTGACTGCATTTATTTATTTTGACAAGTGTGATTAATTCTTAATTATTTATGATCCTTCATAATATATTGTACTAGCAAATGTACTGCACTCTATCATAATGAAATATGAGGAATTGGAGATCTTGCAGCTGTGGCAGTATTTCCTAAGGAGGCAGGTTAGACAACCCAGTTTGTGGTTAGAATGACAGAGATTGTAGACCAAGGAGGTTGCACTTTGCAGCTGTGTGGACGTATGTCTGTATTATGCGCAAGTGAAAGAGTCATTTGCCTCTGATAAACTTGAGAATGGGTCAAACCAACCACAAATTCTGTGCCTCTCGACTCTTGATTCAAACCCAGGGTTTTCTAGGCCTCTAGGATACAGCTCCGAGTAGCAGGTGGTTTAATATAGAATCACAGAATGCTTTGAGTTGGAAGGGGCCTTTAGAGGTCATCTAGCCCACCCCCCCTGCAGTGAGCAGGGATATCTTCAACTGCACCAGGCTGCTCAGAGCCCCGTCCAACCTGGCCTTGGATGTTTCTAGGGGTGGGGCCTCCACTACTTCTCTGGGCAATCTGTTCCAGTGTTTTACTGCCCTTATCGTAAAGAATTTCTTCCTTCTATCCAGTCTAAATCTACCCTCTCTTAAAGCCATTGCTCCTTGTCCTATCACAACAAGCCCTGCTGAAAATATTTTCCCCATCTTTGCTAGAGGCCCCCTTCAGGTACTGGAAGGCTGCTATATGGTCTCCATGCAGCCTTCTCTTCTCCAGGCTGAACAGCCCCAACTCTCTCAGCCTTTCCTCATAGGAGAGGTACTCCAGCCCCCTGATCATCTTCGTGGCCGTCCTCTGGACCTGCTACAACATCCATCAGAAAGTGTGCCTTTCCAGAATTCATCTCTCCTGCTACCTCATCGCAGTGCTTGTATTTTTCTTCCTCCAGAAAAGTTGCTCATGGACTTATGGAGGGCAATAATTGTGGTCCCTGATCTGGAAGCACAGTTGCGGCTTCCTTCCAAGTCAAATTTTACAAGGAGGAGGAAGAGAGAAACGGCTACTACAGTTAAACTTGTGTATTTAAGGAGGAAGGACCAGCAGCAACTGGACCACAAACAAGTACACGCAAACTGGATCCAGATCTGTGCTTGATCAAATGTCAGTGATCAGTTTCCAACCACAAATGCAGTTTTAAACTTGGAGGATTAGAGGCTTGACCACTCCTGACTGTGGTGATGCTAGCAGTTTGCCTGCTCCACTTTGAAGTCTTGTGATTCTAGATAAAGTGAATTTCTGCTTCTGTTATCTGAAGGGCCATGAAAATACGCAGCTACTTACTTGATAAAAGTTTCAGATAAAGAGATAAGTGGGGGGGGGTATGACCACCATTTCAAATAAGAATCAAAAAAGTAATAAGCCACCCTGCAAATGTGAACGCCAATTGAGATAGCTCTTTAACAGGAAATGTAGATTAAACTTTGATCAAGGATGGCAGGGGAAGTGGGAGATGAATGAGGATAGTGTCCTAACTAGCCACTGCTTAGCTGAAAAGCTCTTACGTAAGTTCTAAAAGAAGAAATATCTGCACGTTGTGTTAATGTGGTTTTGATTTTTGTAATTATTACTAAAGAAATGGAGCAAGGCTAAGGCACGGAACATACTAGCAAGTGGGAGATAATGAACTGCAGGATTATAAAATGGCTGTTCACTTTAATTTGTGATTCCTCAGACAAAGAAGAATGAGGCAGATAATAAAAGATAATAAATAAGATTTTGTTTCAGATTATCACTTTATGAACAAAACAGTAGAGTATAAAGCAATGTGAGCTTTCAAGAAGTAGTTGAGAAGTTATTTTTTGTGTAGGACTCTTAAACAGAAATAAGACTTGTAACACAATTCCACTAAAAATTGAGGGGGGAAAAAAGCTCTCTCTGAAATAAGACGGCTATTTACCAGGGAAAAGAATAAAGGGTAAAGACGGTAGCTGTACTCATGCTAGACAGACACAAGTCTTTCCTTTACATTAATCCTTAAGACTTGTTTGAGGATGTGTCTTGATCTCATAGAATTGATCTATCCTATGTGTCTTTTAAACAAGATATCAGAGTATTTCTTCTTTTCTTTAGTAAATCATAGCCTGGAGTTTGAGGTTTTGACAGGGTAGGTCTGAAATAAAACCCAGAATTGTCTTAGGAGAATTTCTATTTTGGAAGAAAAATGTGTTTGAACCTATAGCAAATTTTGATGAAAAACTTAGACCTGAATGTTTATTGCACCCCTCTTTTTAATGCTGGAGAAGAATGTGGGTCATCCTAGTCTGCGAAGATTCCATCCAGATGGTTGAATAGTTCTTAAAAAGATACTGCTGTGGTATGATGCCACCCTGGTTTTATTATTTATAAGTATTCAGGTAAACTACAGGTAACCTATGAAGATTTGTGAACTTTCACACTTTTGTTTAGTCAAAGTGGTATTCAGTTTTGTATTAGTTATTTTCCTCTTTAGGATTTAGCCATTGAGTCAGTGGAAATAATTGTTGTATGTGAGTTGAAGGATCAGCTACATACCACAAGTGAAATAGTAGAATTAAATGAGATCTGGAAACAACACATGGACTGAAAATTATTCATAGATCTTATTGTGAATGAGAGATTTGTGGATTTGTAGGAATAACTATCAAGTTCTTTTGTAAGCAGAGAGGGTTTTAAAGTAAAAAATTTTGTTTACAGCGAGTAGTTTTGGCTGTTGTAGTTGAGATTTAAATTTTGATACTCAGCTTGGCAACATATATATATCGAGTGTTACAGCACAGCCCCATAGGAATTTATGTAATATTAATACACCAAATGCAAACCAAACTTCCTTCCAGAGTGCATTGGGCTATGAAGAAGAGAAAATGCAGCCTTGGTGCATTGTTAGGTTCCAGCTCATGCTCTGTCAGTACAAGAAATGGACCAGGTGTTCTTAGCATTTTGTAACTTGCTTTTCTCATTAGTACTACACTTGTGCTTTGTTATTGAAAATTATTTCCCTTTAATGAGCCTGCTCTAAAGATGCAAATTATTGTCTCGCTGTAGGACAGTGTGTTTGTTTATAGAGTTGGTAAGTATTTATATGGGCTATGGATAAGCATGTGTGTTTGTTGATTTTTAGAAAACTTGTTTGTTCATTCTTTTAATTCAGTAAAGACTTGCATGCATCTCAACATGAAGCATTCTGTTCCCCAAGCTGAAAAAAAAAAATTAATTTCAGTGTGCATCAGCTGTTACTATGCTCTAATGGCTGGCTGTGTACTAATGTGACTACTGTACTTCAAGAAGTATATCCAGAAAAGGCATAGGCAATGTAGAAGTGGGTTGTAAAATGGTCTCTTTCTCACTCTTAGACGCTTTCTCCTTGGCAAGATGAGAGGCATATTAAGAGGACAGCTGGATGGAAGCGTATTCTGCTCTTGGCCATGTTTGACCTTTTTATAGGAAAAGAGTACTGGATTAACACACATTTGTAACTTTGTTTCCTCTGTGATGTAGGGGCAGTGTTCTTTATCCCAGAATGCTTGTGTACATCCATGCATATATTGTGTTTGGTTTTTTTTTAGTTGGACTTTTCAAGTATAGAAAACTCATATTTGTGCAAAGAATATTTAACAAATTACTAAATCGTTATTTGGTAGTTTTTATTTCTTACTAGCCTGCCTGCTACCTCTATTTTCTGTATATTTTTTTTTTTACCATGCCAGTGATAGCTCATGCATACAGTTCTGTCCATAAAAAATATAACATATGGTAAAGGAATATCAGCAAGACGCTGTAAGCCTTGCAGCCACTTGGCTGCATATTGCCACTCCTTACCAACCATAGTCTAATTATATCCATTGCCAATTACTACACTAGCCTGTGATTCTTTAGCACTTTACCTATGAGGCTCTGAGAATGCCCTTCTAAATAAGTCATTTTGTACAGTTTTAAAGAGTGGAGAAGTGTTTCTCCATCTCATCAAAGAGAAACTAAAGCACAATGTGGTTAAATCAATAGCCCAATGGGAGTTCAAAAAATGTATAGATATGGCGCTTCAGGACATGGTTTAGCAGGCATAGCGATGTTGGGTTGACAGTTGGACTTGATGATCTTAGAGGTCTTTCCAACCTTAATGACTCTATGAAACTTGTATCTCTTGCACCTTAACCAGTACTAGTAGTTAGATGCCTGTTGCTCTACAGTATTTTTGATGTGAAGTTGGCTTGGTCCACTTGTACTAAATAGACATCATGTGGGATTTTCTACAGACCCATTCTGTAAGATTATGTTAAAAGCATGAGTAAATTGACAAGAACCGGAATATTTTCACTATTGTTCTTCACATCAATGATATTACATCTGTTGTGTTGCAGTAGCTATCTTTCTTACACGCTTATGCTTGAGTGAACATGTTGACAGAGAGTCACAGAACTCTGGAAGCTATGAGGTTTTACTGATGTGACTCTTTCCAAGAACCAAGCCCATCTGATGAAACAAAAGTAAAAAATTGTTAATTTGGAACTATGATAGAGAAAATATCCCGATTTGGTTAGGATCTTAGGGCAGGCTAAGCTAAGTCCAAGTACAGTTTGACCTTCTTGCCTAATCTAGACAGGTAAATTTGGGCAAAGAAAGAGAAGATCAATTTTTAGTATTTCTGTCCTTGGTTTTCTGATTAATCTGGGTTGTTTAGATGCAAATCTGTACAGGATATGTTGGTACTAATGCTTGCTTAACATCTCCTTTTTGGAAAGACACAATTGCATGTACTACATCAGAGGCGTTGCAAGAAGTATTCCCCTAGACATGCCTTCAGAGGTTAAATTTTACTCACAGGAGCTGTTAGTGTTAGAGCTGACCAAAGCAGTTTCATTTACCTTCACCTTGAAGGGGAGGGGGACCTATGAGTTTAGCTGTGTAATCCTCAAGTTTCCTCTTACAGCATCTTAAACTGAGCATGCTTATTTTATCCTGCTCAAAGCAACCAAAGAGGGTTGCAGTGTTAAACATAATTTACTGAGTAAGAATTTTGTTTTGTATCTCTTAAAAAAAATTTTTTTGTAATATCATGCAATGCCTGTTCAGGCAGCCCCAAGCAACTTGCCTAGATTCTAATGAACAATCATCCATTCAATTATGAGTTAGAAGCTATCCCTGAAGCTTCATCTGTTTTCTTTGTGTTTGCTTGTTTTGAGACCACAGTGATTAAACAGATGGTAAAATGTACGAACATGAGAACGGCCATACTGGGAGAGCAGGAGAGGGAAGCAAACTTATGGCCAGACTTCCCAGAATATTTTCTCACTCTCCAGAAGCGCTTGTGTCAGAGACTGTGCGCTGAGGGGAGCAACAGAACACAGCCATCCATGTTATGTTGCAAGTCTGCTGAGATACATGCTACAATATCTTCTTGTTGATTTGGGATCTCCAGTCCTACACCCCATTCCTGTGTTGAGCAACACGGCCTTTCTGTGCAGTGAATTATGTTGTGCATCCCTCTTTGTGAAGAAATCGCTTTCTCTGAGTCGCCTTAAGTCCCTTTAGTCTCAATGGCACAGTCTTTCTTGTCTATGAAATGCAAGCAATCTAGAAATGCTTGATCTTTGTCTTTTACCTTCCCTAAATAAACAGAATTTAAAAGAAGATAAATACAAGTGACTGTCTTTTGTTAAAGTGAAAAAAGGCTATTTATAAAAATCGTTTTGACTTGATATTAATGGGTTCATATCACTTGCGTAACCCAGATGAAAGTCAGCCTTGTTAGCTGAATGCTCCAGTGTCACAACAGAGAAGAGAGAAGCAAGCACCACTTAATTCTAAATGGCATTTCCTTAAGAATTCAAGAAATGTAATAGTGAGCTTTTAGCCGTTGTTCTGCATTTCTTTTCTTCCTATTCTATGGCTGTGAGCAGATCTTCCCACTCTTCTGTGAGAGGCTGTCTTTCTAAATTATCTGGTGTAAGCACGAGTAAACAAGATGATGAGTAGACTTCTCCAGATTTGAAGAGGTGTTCAGACAGCGGAACCAGAAGGTTTGTTGCTTGCCATTGCCTGTGTTAAAAGAATAAACCTGATGTAGGACAGAATTACAATAACTTGCTTCGTATGTTGCTTTTAGTGTGGGTCATCTTGCTGCTTTCATGTATTTCTGGTGGGGAAGTGTAAAGGTCAGGAAATGAAGGAAAGCATTTTGCTGTGTACCACAGATAGTCATCTCTGGCAGTCATCTGGAGCCTTGCAAGGCACATAAACAGCATAATAAAGGTTAGATCACAACTCCTTTTCACCTGTCACAGTAATTTTTTTTATCAGAGACAAGCCCAAGCTGCAGAACTCCGTTATTGATTTTGAGCAGCTGAAGGTTCAAGGATGTTCTTGTTTCAACATTTATTGAGAGCGTTGAAGAAATAAAAAGGCCATGTTAAAACATTATGATGCAGGTTTAATTCTACTCTCAGTGTTTTGCCTGAAGGTGTGGAAGTATTTGAGGAGGGGGCAGAGGATGGTGTATGTTTGACTGCCCTAAAAAAATTACAGTTTGTCAGGCTGCCAACTATGGATAGGGCACGCTCTACCGGAGTTGATCCTGCATGTCAACACTTCATTACAGGTGAAAGTTTTTATTGTGACATACAGAACTTGGAATTTTACATACTGAATCTTCGTAGATCAGGGGAAAGGATCATTCTTGCAGCCTCACTGCCTAATTACATGGTACTGCAGAAACATTTTAATTCTGTAGTTGTTGGTTTATCTATCCAGCTGGCTAAGGGCAATATATTTGTGTTATCATGTCATTGTCAAGACCTTTCCAGTGACTAACCAAGCTAAAGGATTATCTCTTAAGCAAGAGTAGATTCTAAAAACAACTACTTAGTAAAGGTACCAAGCCATTTGCAATTATTGGCAACAGATGAGTGAACAGCAATAAGTAACATTTTTAATAGCAAGCTTCTTTAAGGACATTTATTGAAGTGTGAATACTAGTGTAGGATAGGTAGCTGGTTGTCTTATCCAACTATAGAGAAAGGTGAATAGAGGCGTAGAAGGGGTTTTAGCTTTGCTGAAGGAAACTGTCACCTCGTAAGAGAAGAGAAATTCTGGGTCCCAGTTACCTGTAAACCTCCTGAAGAAACAGTGATAATTGTAATGGCTTTGAAGCAAGGGATTACTTAAATGTACTCCAGGCCTTTTCAAGGTTGGTTTTTGACCTGCTGCAGGCAGTTCTCTCTGTGGTCTGTGTGCAGAATTAATGGCTAATGGTAGCTGTTTGCTGTCCAAGCAACTTGAGCAATTTTTATTGTATGTAGAGCTGAATTGAATATGGACTTCTGAAATATTTGCGGTTCTTGGATTTAACAGTATTATTCCTGATTGCCTTAAAATCAAGGAAAACTCAAAAACTGAAAGTTGAAATGTTGACTGTTTAGAAAATTAATTTGTGCTTCCATTAATGCTAAACCTCCTGTTCTGTTGTACAGCGGGCATTTGACAGGACTAAGGGGTATTTCACTGCAGCTGAAACTTTGGGAATCAGCATTCAGGCTTTCCTTGTAGTGATGAGAAATCCCATTACAATGTCAATATGCTAACACGCTTTCAATAGTATTGGTATTGTGTATTTGCTTTTGTGCTTAGCTGAGGTGTTTGGGGATTTTGTCATGGGTGAGTGCTGCGTGAAGCTGAGCACTTCCATTTCTCTCCACTGACTTGTGGTGAGGTGTCTCCCTGGACAGGTAAGGAGAGCCATAAAGATGTGCTGGAGTAGAGGCAGCACTTGAGTGATCGTTGTCTTTTATGTTCATCACATAGTGAGTGATAAAGTGTAGTTGAATTAACTCGGCTCCAACCAGATGAGGTACCTCACATGGGTGTAAAGCACTGCTTAACTTGGGGGAAGAGTTTTTTTGCATGGAGGAGTTTGCCTGGGATATCCATGAATTAAGAGATACGAATTAACTCTATGGAAAAGGTGCATATTACAGACAATGCCTTTAACCACTCTCTCTATGAGTTCTTTTAGTCTGTATGAAATTATACATTTCAAAGTGCTTTGTGGGTGGGCAGGTGAAATGTACTGCATTAGAGCTACAAATTGATTGCTGTGTGTGTTATTTAATGGTACATCCATTAAGACTTGGGGAGGGTGGGGCACCAAAGACTGACCCTGAGTGTGAAGCTGTTAATGGGCATTGCAGCAAGAATGACCTAAACGACTTGCAAAAATTAACTGACTTGTGGGTTACTTGATTTGTTACTTGGTGTGCTACTTTTATCAGCAAGCCGAACTTTTTTTTTTTTGTTAATGAAACTGAGTTCTTTGTTGGTAAAACAACTATTCATAATAGAGACTGCCAAAACTTCAGTGAACTACAGATTACTCTCTTTCATTCCTGCAATGTAATAAAAGCCTTTTTCTTTTTTTTTGTTATGTTTTCTGAAAAGCACCTTCCAATTCCCTCCTTCTCCTCTGATCTTTAACAGGTATTGTAGTCTTGTTCTCTTGGGCTTGCTGGATGAAGGGGTACAGACTGCTGGAAGCGGTATTTTGGTAGCCCAGGTGTATTTGCAATGGGCTTGTCTGTGAAATTGCTGAAGTAGCTCCCAGTTTCTCATCATCTGGCTAAAAGACCATGTTAAGCTGAAGTCTGGGATGTTCCTTAAAACTTGATGCTGTCACGAGGTGATACAGATGTGCATTGTGTCACTGGAAGCCTTGCTGCAAGTATGAGAGCAAGCATAGTGATAAGCATAGTGATAGCTTTTTGGGGGTGCACCATGTAGAAACAGTATCATATCTGGTTACTGGAAAAGCTATGCTGTAGGGCTCTGTCCTGCTAAGGAATCGGTATCTGTTGTCTGATGATAAATGGCTTCTCTGTATTTCTTAGGACTACTCAAATACAGCATGTGCTTAAGGGCTTTGTTAGGCTGAGATACAAGGCTTGCCTCTTTACAGACTTTGGTTCACAGAACCTGTTGTCTGTTTGATAGCATGCCATGCCTGCTACTGAGACCTTCACTTTGGTCACCACAGAACGTATTTATAGACGGAGAATGACTTGTCACTGGCCCCAGCACAATGGTGTTGCTACTCCTTTTCGGAGGAAGATAACAACCATAAGAATTTTTCCTCTACACCACCTTTGGTCTCTAAAGTACTGGCACTGGGAACAGAGATAATTTATCACCTTTTCCATATTACCAGATGTCTATTTAATTGGTGGGAATCTTTTTACAATCACTTTTTTTTAAAAAAATTGCTTTTGAGGAATTTTCCCTCAACTGACAGCGACTTAACGAGGGGTTGTGACTTTGTAATCAATTTTAATTATTGTTTAGTTAATAGTGCTAAAAATAACAACTTCAACTTTGATATTGGGTGATTGATTTGTGAAGCCACTTGTAAATAATTGATCTTTTGTTCCCTAAAGGTTTTTCTGTTAATGCCTTTTAAAGTAAAGAAAAAAAAAAATCACACAAACATTTCAGTAGCTGGAGCACAGATAATGTCACAGTAACCACTGCTACCATAACTGGGTTTCTATAAGCCAAGAACTGTGTGTTTGAATAGTTAAACCAGGAAACTGGAAATCAGTATTTCTAGGTGTTTTTCCCATTCCATCACTGACTCAGTAGGAATATGATGACATACAGCAGCCATTTTGTCCCCCAGTTTGCCAGTGAGCAAGACTCTTTAAAACAGTCAGCAGACTCTGCCAAATGTTGTAGTGCTAATAAGATCAGTTCTGGTAAGGCTATTTAACAAAGAATACAAAACTGCATCATCCTGTTATTTCAAGAATACATGTGCTTGGTTTACAGATGACAAGATGGCTTTTTTTCTGCACTGGTAACCGTCAATTCGAAAGACCAGTTACTTCTGGATTCTTTTCCTGTTGTCAACCGTACTAGAGGGCCTCTGACTAGACTGCTGTGCAGTCTGCTCTGCTGTTGTTGAATAATAACTAAGAATTTTACTTTTAGTATTTGAAGTGGAGGACCATCCTTCGTTCCCAGAAATTATCAGCCTTATGGCATCAGAGATTTAAATGACATGTTAGAACAAGCCTGTTTGCCTGTATATGTATTAAATGAGGTGAAAAAGAATAAATCCTTCTTGTATCATCATTGTTTAGAGTAGGACCACATTCTATATGCTTGCAAAGCACTTTGAGTTCCTTCAGAGGGAAGGTGCAATAAGTTGATATTACTGTTCTGTGTGTGATAGTTCTGTTCCTTGGCAGTAATGGGACAGTGAAAATGGATTTATCATTAATGTCAGCAAATACAGTTTTAACAATGTTAAACCCATATCTTTGTGAAACTAAATGAGATTTCTCCCAACACAGCTACTTATTTGTATTCACTATGCATTGCACAGACTACCTCACTATTCTTAAAGCAACTACCAATCACCACAAGGAGTCAAGCAGACGCTGCATTCTCCATAATTACAAGCAATTTTCCAATTGAATTATCCCATGATTTAATTCCTTAGCTTGCATCTGGAGAGCATCAGCAATGTGCAGCTGTTTTGGCTTTGAGAATTAATTGTTGCTAAATGCATTAAGAGTGGTCTTGCTGCAATGATATCAGAAAAGAGTTAAATCCCAGCTCACTTCTGGATTAAACTTTTACTTCTTATTTCCTGTTTTCTTGACTCAATGTCGTGATACAGGCCATGGGTTTAGTAGCATTTGTCTTGGGTAGCTGTGAACCTTAATTCAAAGTAAATATGGTTAGTCGCTGAATAGAAATCATATTGCAATGAAACATGAAGTTTAACAGAAGTATGCCAGAGTCAGTAAAGGCTGGAGATTAATGATAAATGATGTTAGTTTATACTGGTGTTATAACTGCATAGCTATGGTTTGCAAAAGAAAGTGACAGTAACTTTGCAAAGTACGAAGTACTCGGTGAAATAGCTATGACTTTTCACATCACGGGGTTCTTTAGGCAGACCAAGTACTTCAGATATAGGAAGAGCATTTTAGTCATTTGTCCTTGAAGGAAGAGTGGACAAGTATTCAGACTCAGTGGCATGTGTTTTATTTCTAAAATTAGAAAAAGGAATAGAAGGGATATTGACAGCTTTGTGAGGCTGAGATTATCATCAGGGCTTTGCAGAGTCTGGTAGATTCCATGGAGAAGAGATTTTTTTTTTTTTTTTTTTTTTTTTTTTTTTTTTTTTTTTTGAAGCCCCAATTTTTTTTTTTTTTTT
>Ga0065711_1029708_pt1 | contig 35128 bp, 20 predicted proteins | sample Hoacrofraction12_FD_59098 | JGI IMG/M metagenome (GOLD analysis project Ga0065711, IMG submission 59098) | Hoatzin crop microbial communities from Cojedes, Venezuela - Epithelial fraction 12 v2 (version 2) | ecosystem: Host-associated > Birds > Digestive system > Esophagus > Crop | place... | reverse complement strand
AAAAAAAAAAAAAAAAAAAAAAGGCTTTGCATTGTTCAGAAGCTACTCAGAAAAGAGATCTTCTCCTGGCAAGTACACATGAGCAGTTTCTACAACTATTCCCAAGCAGATATTCATGGTAAGTTGACTTTTCTTTGATGCGAGACTTGAAACCTCATGAAAAGAGGTGGATGTGCATCTCTCTAATGAGATTTCAACACCTTAACAAGTTGGAATATTTTTGATGATATACATATAATTTAATAGGGGCTAGTTCCTGACTCCAAAACAGGAAATACTTTACATTTATTCCGCTTCCTGAAACTGCTCAAGCACATCCAAAAATCTCGGGACACCTAACAGAATATAACCATTGGTACTTTTACAGACTATTAAAATATGTATTTTAAAGATACAATCTTATATATTAAAGGTACTAAAATGTATTTTTGGTTTTAGCCAATACTTTAGAAACTTAAGCACCAGAATTTCGTCTTTCTTGAAATCATTTGCGTTCTAAATAGAGGTTTTCTCTTCTGCTTTAATATCCTAGCCACTCTTTCTTCAAAGCAATCCTCTGTCTTATTTCCATTTTTTGCAGTGTTATTTTTCCACTTTTCTTGGACCCTACTTAAAAGACTTCACTGCCTTTGTTTCCAGCTTCATAAGATGCTCCTTTTCATTCATTTTACTCATTCTTAGTTGTATGAGGAAGTACACTTCCAGGAAAACAGAAAAAAATGTCTTTCTCTCCTGTTGTTTCTACAGCTTCATGCATTCTGTATACTATTCTTCTTTCAGATTAGTGGTACCAAGTAAATGTTCCTGAATAAATGAGCCTAATGAGTTAATGGCATTGAGTATTTCACAGTAGTGTCATCCTGTTCAGTTCCACGGCAAGAAAAAAAGGCCTTGAACATTAGTGACGAGACTTTGTGCAGTTATTGAAGACACATAAAAAAAAAGAAACGGGCTAAGACACCTACCTTGAATCTGAAATAGGATGGCTATATAAAGCAAGTTTAATGAATGTATAGAGTTTACTCTTAAATAATAAATTAATTAGTAAGTTAAATACTCTCTTAAGCATTTTTATTCAGAGAAGGAATTAGTTGTTTCTATACCGTTGGCAGGCAGCAGTGAGAAAAAATATTACAGACAGATATTACCGTCATCAGCAGTCTCTAACAAAAATCAGTACATCTTTAGTTAGTTTAGTTACATGTTAATTAAGTTCTGCTTCAAAAAAATTTTAAAAGTACATTAATAAAATGAACTGTGGGGATTTTTTGAGTAATCCTGTGGTTTTTCATTAAAGTAATTCCATTAAAATAACAGTCTATTTTGTTTAAAATTATGTGAAAAAGACTGCAACGTCCATATGAAAAGCAGAAAGAAAAAGCATATGGGAATCAAGGGTATTGCCTTGCAGAAAAAAAACAGACTAAAATAAGTTAAAATATTTTGCTGAAATGTAATTGGTAAATTTTTCACTTTACAGACAAGAAAAACAATGGCGCAAAGAAGTATTTTAGTATTTAATCTTAATTTTTAGTTCAAAATCCTCCATCTCACTACCACAAAAAAAAACCCAAACCAGAAAACGTTATTTAAACAACTTTCAAAGCACTTAAAGAGTTTGAGACCTGTTTCAGTTAGCAGCTTGTCTTGCCTTGATCGTGCTCCACATGACAATTCCCTGGATATTATTTGTTCTCATAGTTTGCATGAGGTTTTGATTTCTACATAAGAAATTTACTATAAGGTGGTTGTTCAGTTGCTGAGTTTGTGATCCCCTAATTCTTGCAATAACAGATACAGTTATATAAAGTCCTTATAATACATTTCTCAGATTAATTACCTCAGTCAATCACTTAGAAAGCTTATCACTTATCTTTTCATAATCTTTTTTAGCAATAAATAAATCACTTTAGGAATAGCTAACCTCACAGAAATGCGAATGTCAAGATAACTATATTTAAAAATACATTAAGCCTAAATATTTGTATTAAACTCCCAGTAAAGTCCATGAAAATAACTGTCTCTACAGTGCAAGCTGCAAATATCCCGAGATCCCTCACCCCAACTCAATGGAATATATGGCATCAGATCCATCCGTACTAAATGTACTAATATAAAAGTAATTCTGTAGATTCGTTGTCACACACTATAAAAAACATTAAAGTTCCCAAACCAAGACACAGGTAATAAAATGTTCAAACCATTTTCACTGTGGAAATTAGCCAACAAATTAAAGCAGACTGAGCAAAATATTACCTTTCTTCTTCTGATAGTTGCAGATAAAGTCTTTTCAGGCTTTTATCATGGCCTGATTTGTCAATAAACATGCAAAGTTATAACCTTGGTAAAAGACAAAATTAATTTTTTGTTCAGAAATATGTTTTTCTCTTTGTTAAAATGAATATTGGTACAACTTAATGCATAATTTACAATAGTTAGCCCAGCTGTACACTGATATATTGATTTCTTGATCTTGCATCATTGATGAATGCAATTCCATTGAAAAGATATGAAAAATGCCTACAGCTTGACAGGCCTTTCACAGAAAAGAAATGAGACTGAGAAAATATACTTTCTGGAGTCTATGGAAGGTGTTCATTTCAGTGGTGATATTTAATTGATTTTGCTGCATCTGAGGAGAGCAAGAAGGGTCACAGAACTTTACCATTAAGAATGCTTAAGCCCACTTAAATTGCGCTTCAGTTTTGTTCAGAATTCAGTTGCTGCTTCCCTGAGGAGCTGCTTAGAATGAGAAGCCCGAAGAGGGGAAGAACTAAAATGAATAAACATTCCTCAAGTCTCGGGCACCATAGAAGTCTTTTGTTAACTGGTGGTAGGAAACAATACGTACTATAGCATCTCAAAATTAAGGGCTCAATAGCCTTCCAGTTTATTCCTTCAGGTTCTTAAAAACATTCTTATTTACAATAGATTTTCACATGCTGTATCCGAGTTAGACGTAGCTTAAGGCCACAGCAGTGAGAACTCTCTGCCTTGCAAAGATGAATGATAATAGAAAGAAAACCAGAAAACTTAAGTCTTAACAACTTGGAATATTTCACCGGATTCTAGACAGTGAAGTGTGAACTGGAAAAAACCCAGATCGCTTTAACAACAATTCAATTAGTCTACAATTTTATTTTTCCTATTCAAACCAACACAGTATTGGAACATCAAAGTCTGTATTTATGTTTTAAATTTGGTATTATGTACACAAACTAGTACTTCTAAAGTTTCAAGAAACTTGATTTTGAACTTCAGATTTATTTGAACTCTCCAGTTCTGTTGCCTTCACCGCACTTTGTAATGCAGCAAAAGAGTGAATTTAACAAGAAAATGTTGCCTGAGCATAACATTAACCACCTTCCCACAGCCAGCGTGGTTTTGTTTTTTTGTTTTTTTGGGGGTTTTTTTATTCTTTATAACATATGCCTTCTGTTCCTTTCTTCACGTCCTCTTCAGGTTTAGAAATTATATGCAAACACCTGTAAGATTACAGTAATCAACTCATGCTCAAAGTAGACAACTCCATTCATTAAAGTAAAAGGAGACAAGAGTGATTATCTGTGAATGACCATCAAACCTCTTCCAATCCTCAGATTCAGGATCAATGTGCAAATAAGCTTCAAGAAGCTAACTAGTTAATAATATAGATCAGGTGTTAAAAGCCTGGAATGTATTACTATATATATACCAATAATACATGGGTCTGACTCTAGGTTCAATTCTAAATTGTACCATTAACTTCCCACATTTTCCTGAATGTGCAAATTAAACCACTTTTTCTAGAGAGAAATACACATAAATGGATTTCTACTATACATTAGTCCTTTTAAAAGTGCCATATTAAGTCCCATTTCTATGGAAACATTAATTCACACTTCTAAAAGTGACTGCTGTCATAAAATCAGGGTTGTATTTTATTCCCACTGAATACCTCAAACATAATTTTTAAATCACTATGTTTGCAAAGACACTTCATTATTATTAATAAAATAAATTAAATAGATTACATTCCATAAGCAAAGTACCTCTGATCGTTCTTTTCTGCTGACAGAAATACAGATTTCTAAGTCAATTAAAGCCTGTTCATTTATCCGATAGAATAATATTTTGTTGAATATTTCACATATTCACAATAAATCTATCTACAGTAATTGACTGGATTTTGTTTGAAAACATGCTGCAGAGCATTAACGAATACACCAGTGTAACGAGCTGCAGCTGCTTGTTGACAGCAGTGCATAATATACTAAGATATTTGTTACATCTCTGATTAACAAAGTCCTTTTTCACACCTTTGATTACTAACAAACTTTCTATATTTGCCCATGAAACTGTTTTTTTTTGTCTGCTACCTAACTATCTAACTTCAGTGATTGGTGAAGGAAATGTCTGACTGTTCAGCTCAAGCCAAGACCAACTTCAGTTACTTCAGAGCCAAATTCTCCTTTTAAGGTGCTGGTTAATTTTCAAGATCACGCAAACTAAGGACAACTCTGAAGGATCTATAAAGCCCAATACAAAAGCTGATTGAGAGAATTCTCTTTCCACAGAAAAGAATATGAATGAGGATTTTAAAGAGCCAACATCATTGCAAGGTAGTTTGACAGCTTGCCATTGATACAGAAGTGCAGGGTCATTCATTTGACACTTTTACCCAATGCCAGTAGCAATTTAGGACTTCAAAATACCCTTGCCATCAGTTATTTCTCTGAAGACAAGTGCTTTCCTAACAATAAATGCATGAAAATCATTGTTTGCCATGTCAAATATTTTATTTCAAAATTGACAGCTCTATTCTATTAGTTCCTTTATAGAAAAAAAACCCATAACACCAACAACCAGAAAGACCCCACAAAACTCAGAAATCACTGAAACGCCTGCCATGAACTTTTCGAGGGGGAAAGTATCTCCTAAGAGAATCTCCAACCTTCTCATTCATTTTTGTCATTAACGTACATGTATGTACTCACCCTCCAGAAGAAAATTCTGGTCACAAAATAACAGAGTTAGAGTTTCAGAGCTATTTACATACCTAAGACAACTAGATTTTCAGTAATACCTATGCAGGTTATGTTCTTGGCTCCCACTGGAAACAGTAATGACTTATGCAATAAAAATTGCAGAGGTACTTTGGCATAAATTATGCGAATCTGCCACGTGCTGTTTTCAAATACAGCTGTAATACACACTTTATTTGTCCAACAGTATAATTTCAAATCTCTTGACGTGGGGCCAAGGTCAGTGCTTAATGTTTCATACATCTTCAATCAATTTTCTCTTTCTGTAGATAGCCCACCATTATTATTGTCATATGATTTTTACTGAAAATTTTTCCAAACCAGTTGTATTATTTTCAGAGCTGATAGGTCATGAAAACCCTGAAGCTGTCATTAAAATTCACGAACATTCTCTCATGAACTATTTTACCCTATATATATATATTGCTGCAGGGTGGCTCAAAATATGACAGGTGCAAAACCAAAAATACGCCTGAACTGCATTTTAATTTTGTCTTTCTCATATTCATATTTCAAAAGAGTTTTCTTTCTACAAAGTCATTTCTAATAACAAACTACAAACACTTTCAGATCTATAAATAATTACTAATCCTTTTCCAGTTCATAACGGACTGACTTTCTTTTGAGATACGCCTGTCTGCAAAGGGTTTTTCCATTTTAAAAATATATTTTCTTTTTAATAACTTGTGCTTAATACTTTTTGGAGAAAGGGGTTTTAGGATTTTATTCAAAGTGTATTCCTGAAATCCTTGTCCACACATAAGATGCGCTCTTTATATTGGGAAGAAGGCTGGCTCTAAAGCTCACTGGAGTTGGACAGAACCTGCTTTTTGATTATTATGGTCCTTGCTTCTCAGTAAATGCCTCCTTCCTATTTAATACTAACCAGGTCCTACCTTTGATTTTCACAGAATCACAGAATGTTCGGGGTTGGAAGGGACCTCTGTGGGTCATATAGTCCAACCCCCCTGCTGAAGCAGGGTTACCTACAGCAGGCTGCACAGGACTACGTCCAGGCAGGTCTTGAATATCTCCAGAGAAGAAGACTTCACAACCTCCCTGAGCAAACTGTTCCAGTGCTCTGCCACCCTCAGAGTGAAGAAGTTCTTCCTCATGTTCAGACGGAACTTCCTCTGCTTCATTTTCTGCCCATTGCCCCTTGTCCTGTCGCTGGGCACTACTGAAAAGGGCTTGGCCCCATCCTCCCGACACCCACCCTTAAGATATTTATAAGCATTTATTAGGTCCCCTCTCAGCCTTCTCCAGGCTGAACAAGCCCAGCTCCCTCAGCCTTTCCTCATAGGAGAGATGTTCCAGTCCCCTCACCATCCTTGTAGCCCTTGGCTGGACTCTCTCCAGTAGCTCCTCATCTTTCTTGAACTGGGGAGTCCAGAACTGGACACGGTACTCCAGATGGGGCCTCACTAGGGCAGTGTAGAGGGGAAGGAGAACCTCCCTCGATCTACTGGCCACATTCCTCCTAATGCATCCCAGGATCCAATTAGCCTTCTTGGTAGCCAGGGCACACTGCTGGCTCATGGTTAACCTGTCGTCCACCAGCACTCCCAGGTCCCTCTCCACAGAGCTGCACTGCAGCAGGTCCGCCCCAAGCCTGTACTGGTGCACCAGGTTGTTCATTCCCAGGTGCAGGACCCTGCACTTGCTCTTGTTCAACTTCATCAGGTTCCTATTTTCCTTGGCTTTGCTTTTTAACTTTCCTTTACCCCAAAGGTAAAAGCCTGCAGACTGGATTTTTATGCTTCAGCATTGTGTTTTACTCCAGCGTCACAGATAAAATACATGAAAAAACTAGAAGCAAATTAATAGAAAATTCAAATTGATTTTAATCAGGGCAAAACTTTATCCTACATATTTTTGTTTTCTTTTCCTTTAAAGCAATGAGACCTTTAATTTAAACAATTACATAAACATGCACAGGCTTCTCAATTTAAATATTATACAGCCAAAAATCTGTTCTTCTAGCCTTGAGATCGCTGGCCTAGACCAGTAAGCTACATTCAAACTTTTGAAAATTGAGACAATCATTTGGGCAATAACCCACCTGTATAAACAATGGCAAAAACTTTCTGTTATAACTATCAGTGATAGCTCGATACTACACTGAAGTTCTCAATCAGCACCCTATAAATTCAGAATTAATTTTTGACCTTCCTCAGATGCAGCTGTGTTGACTGCAAGGAAGCTGAGGCTGCATGGCTCCTGAACGGTTTAAGTATCACGCTCCCACACCAAGGCTGTACGATTATCAGATAGCTCTGCTGGCACAGATTTGGATTCTCGGTAAAGCAAATACCAGCCATGAAAAACAGCAGTTAGTAGTGACTCTTAAATCTAAGACTATGAAGTTATACTGGTATGCATCTATCTAGCCCTCCCACTATGAAGCGGTGGGAATCATAAATATCCACACGTGATCTGGTTCAGAACACTCCTGTCAGACTTATAAGGTGTTCTACATCATGCTGTCTCCAACAACATTTTGCAGGCAACTTGTAGGATCAGGTAGGCTGGGCATTTCTGCGTAGAACTAGGCAGTCATGCTCACATTGGTCTTATTCTATTCCTAGGAATATTAGTTCAGAGAAACATGGAGTCACTAACTTTGGAAATATTCTGGACATGGATAAGCAGAGCCCTGCTAACCCAATCTAGTTTTGAAGCTGGACCAGATGAGTGCCACAGACACCTTCCAACCTTAATTATTCTGTGATTAAATGATTCTATCAAAGATGTGAAAATCTCCACGAAGTGCCAATTCATAACTCCATCCTGCAATATTAAATTTACCTGTTCTGTTTAGAATTGTAGGTTTAGGGATTCTAATTTTAAAATACTCTTGAGTGTTTTATAATTGAGAGGGGGGGAAAAACTAAATGCTGAACCTACCAGTTCCTTCAGGAAAATAAAAAACAATGATTAGTTATGCTGTAATTTCATGACTATACCCATAATTTTTCAGACATACCATATGAGAGTCGACTTAACAGTTAGGTCAGGCTTGTTAGGTTTTGCAATTTTAACGCCATTGTGGTGGTACCTTAAGTTTGATTTGATACTTCTAGTTGCAGCTTCTAATGTGTCCCTTTCATTAAAAACAATATCTCCTTTGTGCAATACCTTATGCATGGGTTAGCAGCAGAAAAAAAGAAATACTATTTTGCTTTTAAAAAAATTACATTCGATATTGACAAACAATTTAGATTTTTGAAATGTTCGGGACTGGCAATACTATAGCACAATAAATATATGCGGACGTTGGTCACTTAGTGTTTTCCACAGATGTTATTTATCAAACCACCATACATTTTTCTCACAGAGATCATGTATTCACCAAGCTTTATCACCTGAATAACATTTGGAGTGTAACATACCCTGAATGAAGACAGAATCTCTCATTCCTCTACTTTAAAACCATTCCAATTAAGAACAGGTACCTCAAGCTATTCTTTTGTAAATTCTTACATGGAAATATGATAGAGGTGAGTTGATCCAGAAATAATATAACTAAAGAGGAATTCGTTCAAATTCCTCTTCTGTAGCCAGCACCATACACTCAAAGCTATTATGAATTTCAATGTGAAATGCGGGTCAATTACTGCCAAAACCTGGTAGGTCCTCAGTATGCAAAGAAGCTGCCACTGGCATTCTATTCATAGCAAAGTACACAATGCATCCAACAACATCATACACATGTTAAATCTCCATTGCCTGTACACATGGTACAAGAATGCTGCCCATATATACTGCAGATGTTTCTCAGGAATCTCACATTTGGTCCCCACGGCTCTTAGACGTCAAGAAACCAAACAGATCACTGTTCAAACATAAATTTAAATCTTCAATTATAACAAAAACCAACTAAAAAAGTTGGTTTGCCTACAGAAGACAGTGAAATTCAGTAAGCCACTTAACTGAGGAGGGGTGGAAATAATCTACAGTTCTATGAACATAGACAAAAGAATTTTTACAAACTGCCCAAGAGTCTGGTGAAAGCGACTGTTCATTCGCCCTAAGTGGTAGATTGATGCCACTAAGCACGAAGGGAGAGGAATCTGTCTACTTAGGAAGGGAATTGTCTTAATTTTGATGGGAGAAAGTGTCAGCAGTCAAGACCCTGATTCAAAAGAAAGTAATGAACACTTTCTAGAAGCCAAGCACCCTCACTTCACAGTGAAATCCAAATGCAACCAGTTCATTCTGTACCTGGCAAAAATCTGTCATGCCACAAGCATAAGACAGTGCAATATGTCTGTTTGACAGGAATCGGGTTTTCCAGCCTCAATTTGGAAAACTAGCTTATTTCTGAAGACATTCCAAGCAAGTATAAAGTAGAGATGAAATATAAATCCATTTCATGTTGTTATAAAGTATCATGGAAACTTAGAGCAACTAAGAATGTAGTATATATTTCATGTCTTTCCCCAAAACATATCTGTATGTTGCAAAAATGATACTCAGAGTAACACAAATGAAGACTTACAGGGGAACAGGAAACATAGAAGGCTCTAATTTCAAACACAGGTACCACCACCTGTCATTCAATCCTGCATGGACTGACGAGAACCAGAATGAACTCTGAAATGCTAAGCCCCAGATTTGCTGCTCTGCCAGCACTCCTTATTGGCAGATCAGTTTTGTGACCAATCTTGTTTTTATTACCTACTTCCCCAGTGAGGATTTATGCTTAGTTATGATTATGCTTGCTGAATTATAAATACAGCAGATAGAACAATCAAGCAACAGAAGGCCTAGATAGGTTAAGGATATTTTGAATTGAGGAATTATTGAAAATTACTCAGGAAAAAAGAAAATGCATTGCCATTCAGAACTGTCTGTGATTACAGACATTTAAATTATGATTTTCAGAGTTGCCAATATGAGTTGAATACCCAGATCTGGTGAATCTCAACATGATTTACTTGTTTAGATAACAGCCTAAAAAGAGTAGAGACAGATATATGAGAAAAGATATAGAGAACAGATATATGAGATTTTTTTTTGTTTAAATGTTCACATTATAATCAGAACTGATCGGAAAGAAGTAAAACTGTATACGTCTGGGAAGGGAAGAAATTGTAGTGCAGAATCAGTTTCACCCAGTGGCAGCTTGTCACTGAAATGATAGTAGGCAGCTATATAAAATGGACACTCTACATAAAACTTCATTGCCAGTTTTCTAGCTCTAAAGGGTTGGTGCTTGACTTTGTCAATGCTTATGGACATTGCACTGCCCATAAAGTTGTAGGATTAGAAAATATATCTGGAGAAAATATGGCTCCTAGTGCAAATGCACTCTGTAGTTTGAAATCATCCATATTCATTTTGATGCGCCTCCATAAAGACATCTGATACTTCAGATGCATGTTGGCAAGTCTGAGAATTTTAAAAAGGCTTTACTGAGAGAAGTGGCACGTTTAACCAGTGGAAAATATTCCAGAGTTTGCTAGGGGTCCAGCTCCTAGATAAGAGGAAAAAATGCCTAAGACCAAAACCATATTCTCATGCTGTTCAACGGGTTTCCCAGTGGGCGGTTCATGAGGAAATAGGCTTTAAACTCTGCTTCTGGTTTAAACCACAGGAAGCTGATAAAGTATATCCACTGAATGGCAAAATATTTCATGATGAAATCTAAAGAGAAGCTAGTCTCAGCATAAAATTACATTTTAACAATGAAACATTAAGTAGAGTTTTACCCATGGAACTTAGTAGCATTTTAAAACCAATCCGTCTCCAGCTGAAGAACACAGACTTTCCCAGAACCAAATGGGAGTAGAATAAAGCATCAAACTCTGCACTAGCAGTGATAATTTTTCCATCCTTTATTAATGACTAACATATTGCGAGAACTGAAATCAGTATCTGTTTCCAGGATGTTTATGGGAAATAATAACCAAAGTCACTTCACTGAACATCTTTATTATCCTTAGTGTGACAACGTATACCAGACAATACATGGAAAAAGTCTAACTCAATGACTTAAGTAAAAAGCAACCTGAATGAGTAGTAAGCGTGGAATAAAGTATCATATAGCCTTTTAACTTCAGCCTTGAAAATGCTGCTGTTTTGTTTTTTCTGTGTTTTGTGTGATATGATCACTAGTATCTCTTTGAAAGGCCAGTCTATTTGAGTATGGGAAAAAACAAAGATAGGGCCAAGGTGAAAGAGTTTTCATTTACCAATTTTTAAGTGGATTAGCAGAATCAGAAATTTAACAGTTTGTTTTGTCCTTAATGCTTATAGCAAAACTATTATAGTATTCCTCCTCTTAAAAATCAGTTGCCAGTGTATCAGTTCTATGAAGTCACTATTGAACAATATAAATAATACTTACAGGACTTGCTTTTAGTATGCTAGAACCCATGATGTTACTGACAGTAAGTGATAGCTTTGTGACAGTAAACAGTTTTAAAGAGAGACCCCTAAATTTATAGCAATACCTCATTTGATCCCATGTCAATGCGATGGATCTATGTAAATGAAATCCGAAACATATAATGACAGTCAAATAAAAAGTTAAAAGCATATTTCACAGATGGCCAGCCTGAACAGACTAACAGAGGAGAAAACAGAGATCAAGGTAGCAATAGTGACTACTAAAACTGACAGATAGTTGGCCACATTATCATCTGTATCAAAAACAGTATTTGTACCATATAGCAGTGAGAGCTTTCTTCAGATGAGCTTACCAAAGCAGAAGCCAACAGAGAGGAAGATTTGCTAACTCGTCAAGCTAAGCAGAGAATACATGCTTGGTCTCTGTGAGTTTGGGTCCTATTTCCTCAGTTACACTTCTTTTTATAGATGAGCTTGTTGCTGGCTTGATTACAGCATTAAACAAACCTGATAGACAGTATACCATAAAACGTACCACGCTATTTTTCAGGTATACTCTCAGATTGGGTAGTGCATGAAGCTTTCACTGAGTTTTAATGTGCATTTCAGAAACAGCTTTTAAGAAGCAGATAATCCAGGTAGCACAGTAGAAGATAACCTATGTTTCATTTTGTTTCCACAATTTCACTCTAGCATACAGTTCTCCAGGGTCCAATAGTACTGAAGCAGCTGTCTTCAGAAGTAGGTCTTCTCCATAAAGCTCAGCTCTTCTTTGGCTGAAGTCTTTTTGTATAACCTTGACAGGGATTGACTTCCTCAGAAAAAATTGCCACTCCCTTCTTACCTCCAAGAATGAAATATAAATTGATTTTAACTTAGTCCCATAATCAATACATAATATTTCAAGTATAGGAGATAGATGGTGCTTTGGAAACTCAGCCATCAACACAATACTCTGGACACCTATATGCAGATAACAAATTCTGATCTTTTACTGACAAGTGTTCAAAGAAATGTTTTCATGTTTAGAGCTTTGCACCTTATAGGTTGTGACTGCAAAGCCAACTCTACACTTTAGTATCACAGATCCCCCCAAAAAAAACTTTTTGTGGAAATTCTAGAACTTCAATGACATTTTCCAAACACGTCTTTATTGAATAAGGTAAGAAAAATATATGTATTAAGTAAATTTACAAGAATTTTTTTTTAAAAAAATTGGTGTTTTCTATAAAAACTACAGTAATATGAACACTGTATAGGCTATAAAACTATTTTATAAAGCACTAACAGAAAGCCCATACTGTCTATTAAAAAATTTATCGGTATCCCTTAAAATACATTTCTTCTACAGCATAAAGCATAATTGAAAGGAATAAACAAAGAGGAGTTAGGTTAATAGTGCACAGCTACAGAACAAACTTTACTCTGAAGAACTGTGAAAAGGAAGATAATAAGTTTTAAATCATGCTGCACAATAGAATTTTACTGAAAAAGCGTTGCAAGGAAAATGATAATACTTCATAAACCAAGTTTTCATTTTCCAGGTGTTTTTATACATAAGTCTGCTTTTTGCTGCACGTGCTGTATGTTTTCTGGATTGATTCTAAAGTTAGGATGAGTTTAACTCACTTAACTTTTTCTTGCTTAGACAATAGGGAAAAAAAATCACTTCTGATTTTTTTTTTTTTTTAAACTACATCAAGGAACCTTCCTCCTAAGCTTGAGCATTTTGTGAAGACATTATGTGTGAATTATATGATGTAAAGCTACACAATGAATTTAATATCAAAGACTGAATGTATCTGAAGCAGAGTATAAGGGCAGAAACTGCATTCAATTCAATACACTAGTTGGCAATTTGGCCAGCGTATAAAATATTACAATTATGAGGAACGAAAACTAATATTTGCAGATATAACAACAGTTGGGTAGCACAGAGAAGTTTTTAGCAGTTTTGAAAACAACCTTGTAGAAAAATAGTTAAAGAATACGGTGCAGAGAATCACAGAACTATTTCTAGTAGGAGGAAACAGAATTTGATTATTTATAGTAGTCCTACTTAGAATTTTAGCATGACTTTTAAGTCTAAGCTAGTAGGACAAGGAATGTGAAGTATGAATTATCCATGTGATCCGAATCAAACTTTCATGTTGAATTCCCTGGCGTTTGCTGGTTTGTCCTACTTATTTCAAAATAAATGTGTCTGGTTAAATTCATTTTATTTTAAAAATCTAAGCCGTTTTTTATATTTTCTATTTGCAATATCACACAAGCTATGTCTCACTCACTGTCTCATCTCTCACAATAAAGTGCAACACTATTTTGTACAAAAAGATAAACACAAAGCATACAGAAGGCTAAATGTCTGTTACCTGAAATAGCCTGTGTTTCAAAAAGATCCCATTTCAAGGTAAAGAGAGGCCCATTACGCAAGTCTGGCATTTGGTTACCTATACAATTTACCTTGCTGCAGGTCATAGCTTTCAAGTTACTGCAGAATGATAGCTTGCATGGGCTGTTTACTGCTTAATACAGTATATTACACTAAACAAAGACAAAGCTCCTTCATCCTCAATATGTCTAGTAACTGCAAAAGATATCATTAACACGTGACACAACACTACTTCCAAGGCAGAACAGTCCCATGGATGCATACCATAGCTCTGCTGCTGCTGACAAAATATCTGGTTGTCAAAAAGTCTTTATATATCAGCTTTATAACTAGAGACAGATGAAATATAGCACTGTAGGGAGAGTCTGGATGGATTAGCTATTGATTAAGGCAGCGATCTGAAATGGTATAGCCTTTAATTTATTTCTTGGTTTTGCCACAGGTTGATTTTGAAATTTCATGGAAATCACTTTTGTATCCTCCAGGCTGGAAGGAGTGTCTCCTCCAATGCTTGTGCAGTACCTGACAGGAGAACTGAGAATAACAATGAATAATTTACACTTTGAGTAGCATGAGTTGTATCACAGTAGAGCAAACATCATGGGATGCACATAGCTCAAAAAGCTGGATTCCTTCCTCAGCCACTGTATACCAGTACTTATGATTTCATAAGAAATGCTTTGTATGCAACAGTTCAGCCATCAAGGAACGCAGCAGCAGTAGTACCTGGTGGGGCACAGCCGGCTCTACTAAGCGCCACTAAGAGACAAAGCGCAGGCTCTTGGTAACCAGGGCAGGGCACAAGGGTGCTTGTCACTAACTTAGCCTATTCTTCAGCCTTTGGGTGCTTTGTTCTGCTCCCAGTGAACATGCAAACACACAGCTGACTGCTGGTCTAACACTATAGCATCATATGAAGAATATGCATGCAGTTTATGCCTGTCTTCGGAAGTTGGAGAAGTACTGTAGTTCTGAATGTCTCCTATACACAGGAGATAAAGATCCTCTGAATGTCTCCACATAACACATGTCAAGCTTTCACAGCACTTTTGGTGCATGCAATTGGATTCCTTTTGAAGGAAACTAAACCAGCAGCTTTTCTTTGAAAGCACCCCGCATATTGCTGATTAGCACCAAGTCACCCACCGTGCACCTAATAGCTTTTCCCTTCAGAAATCTTCAAACTGTATGTTCATATGGTTACAGTGGATCAGGGGACCAAGTAATCAGAATAAAACTTCAAACCACATATAATAAAGATATATGTAGTCTCAGCAGTAAGTGCCTCAACGTACTTACATTTCAGTGAAATACCTAATATAAACAAAGCCACAACTGAACTAATTTCAAAATTTTCTACATAGCAAATACTGGGTCTCTGTGTCCATTTCAAAAATTTGCCATCGCTGGAGTAATAAGGATGAAAAATTTAAAAGTAATCTATAAAAGCACACATTTTTACAAACTGCTTTGATTATTTAGAAAGAGTACCAGAAAACAAAAACCAAAAAATGCATTATTCAGAGATGAGTGTAAAATTCCCATGAGTCAAGTGCTGGGATCATGCTTTGGTGGAACATGTTTCATTTAAGATGGTGACATTTTCTACTCAGTAGAACCAGTTCAGACTGAAGTAACACTATTAAGTTCTAGGTTTAAATCAAGCTATGAGTGACAACCATCCTCCATGTGCCTTTCTCTTCTGAATATTTTTTCAGTGGTTAATACTTATTTCACAAAGATAGTTTTCTTCTTCTATGCTCTGCACTGTTCTTCGTAAAATTCTTCTTTTTGCGCAGAGACATCATTTGCTCTAACTTCCAAACTGCCACAAATTGCCTTGCTGGGACATTGTAATTTTCTGCTACTTCCTCAAACATGTAGGGCCTGACTCCCACTTCATTTCCACCAATATGTACTACCGTCAGTCAACTCCAGTGAACCCTCTCATAGTTTATACATGATACAAAAGGAATTCTGCACAACTGACCTGTCTCTGCTTCTGCTGCCATTAACCCTTTGTAATTGCCTCCAAGTTGTTGGCTGGTTTCTCAGGACCGTAGTCAGATGGGCATCCTTCTAATGACGATAGAAAAATGCGCTACCCCATAGCTGCTGAATAACCAAACACCCAGGGAATATTACTGACAGAAAGAAAGGCTTACAAATTGAATGGCTATGAAAAATGAAAGAATAATAGAAGCCTGTTGATGCAGATTAGAGGGAGACTCCAATGACTAAGTTTTATGAAAGATGAGAAATATTCCTACAGTGCTCATTTGAAACTAATGGGAAATATCTCCTCCTTCAGAAAATTAGTCCCTTTCCCATCACACCCATTTCCGATAATTTAGCTTCAGACTTTGTGTTATTTCAGGCAACCACATATGTAACTAGGAAAAGTAATTTTTATTTCATAAATTAGGGCCTCTTAGAAGTAGTCTTACCCATGGGTCTGTACTACGAATATGCAAGCTTGCATATTGCTCTTTCTTTATACGTATCCATTGAATCACTGAAAAGAAAATTTCCAGGGGAATTTATCTATAACCTAAGTCATTCCTTGGACAGGCAGTGAACAATCTGGAGCGAGAAAAAACAACCCAAAACATGACCACACGCTTGTCTGCATAAAACATTCACTGAATAGCAAACTCAGCCTCCAAAACAGCAGCACGCTCACCAGCTATTCACAGTCAAGACAAAGGGCTGATTCACAATCAGGACAAAGACAATTGGGCACCACAGCTTGTTCAAGCAGCTGCAGAATGAATGGCCTATGTAAAGACTCAGTTTTAACTATTTTACCAATAAACAAAACACTTTCTCTACTGACACAAGAGTCCCTGAGTGAACATCACAGGTCCTTCCTTCTGGAGTGGCCTGCACTTGCATTATAACGAAAGAACATACAAAATTAAAATAATTTCTTAAGAGCACAGAACTGGCATATTGTAAGAGAATATGAATTACCTTCTTGTGCAGTTATAACGATATCAGCACTATTTCCAGTTTGGTTTTGCAAAGTCATTTATAGCAATTCTGCTGCTTGAAGATGCACAACTGGGGTAGACTTCCAATAACATTTTCCTGACTTAAGTTTATGCATATTTGTGACTACGCTATTTACACATTTTATATATCATGTTCCATAATACAACAGAAGTTGAATGGTAAAAGAATTTTCAAGCTTGATAGAACTCATCATTTCGTTTATAAAATTTCTAGTGTCTACAGTAATGCACATCAACTGCTTTTCATCTAGACAAGACTACGGAAACATTTCTTTCAAGAATAAAAATCTTGCTGTAGAATCACTACTCCTAGTGGCAAGCACAAGACAGAGTGACTAGCAATGTACTCACTCTTACAGAGTTCAGTGAATACCGAATTGTGAAGGGTGTTAGCAAATGACCACACAGTTCCACTCAAACAAGAAAAAACACCCCTACACCACAGAGAAGCTAGTCCTGTTGCTCAGGGCAGTTCTGCAGAATACAGATACTACAGTGATGAGGCTGGAGTAATACCTGGATGCTTTCATACCTATTCCAAAGCATGTCAATGGAGCCATGAAGAATCCCATCAACTATGTTATTCAGATACACAAAGTATGACAGAAAGGCAGTTCCACCAGCTTTCCAATGAGAAAAAGAGTTCTCCCCGATTCCCAACTACATGTGCCAACTAATTTGTGTGAAAGGAAAATCCTAGCAATTCCCAATGTCAATGTATTAGCATTAAAATGCTAATCTGGACATTAATTAATGTTAAATTAGTTACAGTGGAATAAAGTTACATCAACATAAAAATCAAGCACTAAGTGTAATTTGCCACTTAAATATTTCTGCTTTACATGGGAACTGTAACAAAAAATTTTTATGTCAAGTTAATTGGTGCCAAATAACTTGAAATTCCCTTGGAATTGAATATTACATTCACATTATTTCCAATAAAAAAAATAATTGCATTGTATGCTGTTAACATAAGAGTAAGATTCCCACAGTCTGTACACTGAAACTCAAAATACTGTACCATACACTCATGGTAAAGCAACACAGCACCACAATCCTCATCCAGAAAAAGGGTGAAAGGCCAAATTTTAAAAGCTCTGCCTATGTTTAATTGTATTTGTGAAAGTACCCATCATCTCAAATGAAGGTTTTTATGTCAGTGAACAAGGGATATTGGCTTAAACAACACAGAAATATTCTTGGCAGTTAATACTTGCTTTCATCTAATGAATCTACTCAAACAGGTAGTAGGCCAAACCCATCTCACTGCTATGGCATTTTGCTTCAAGTGATGATTATCAAAAACAGATTCTAGCTTATATAATTTCTTCCTCGTAGCAGAAACAAATTGAAGGTTTCTTTTTTCTTCTAATAACTTTTATGAGTTTGAGATAAGTTTTTTATGGCTCTCGAGGATAAAAATAATTGCAATAAAGTTAAATAAGCGTTGGTAAATAGTCTATAACCTTAATGGCAGAAATAAAATCTGTCTTATAAGCAGTTTCTATATCTCATATGTAGTTTTACTGCTGTACATAAAGAATCCACAACCAGAAATTCTTCAGGTATGCATACACTTGCATTAAAAATACAACATCTTGAATACAAGCCATGTGTCTCTGAAAGAACTTACATTATTGGTATATGTATGTGCAGCAATTATTCATGAAACATAGAATTAATTTGATGCAACCCTAGCCTAAAATATGTAGCCAAGATACATGAGATGAATCATCACCATTTACAATTGACTGTAGAGATAGCCTAGTTGGAATGAGGCAAGTCATATCCCACTTTCACCTTAGAATTTTCCATTAATAATAGTGAGGCCTCCAAGACTTTTCCGAGCCTAGTTTTGTTAAAATACAGCAGTCCTCTTTCAAAATTCTGACTTATAGTCCTATTGACTTCAGTGAGCATAAGTGATTAATGAGTCTTAATGTTCAGGTGGAAAAACAGAATTACCTAGCAATGGGTGAATACATCAATCATCAAAATGTATTTTGATTGCTTGAAAGAGTTTAAGGTTGGTGGAGGGGAACCGCACACACTTTAAACCACAGCGCACTGCCTGCAAAAACATTCTCATCCACTTCCAATTCAAGATGTCACATTTATTTTGCTATTATACCTGCAAGAATGAAGAACTAATCTCTCAGAACCCCTCAAGAATAAGTTATGGTTTAATGATTAAGTTTTCTCCTATTTTTATTGGAAATAAGAAACACCAAATCCATTACATAAAAAGTATCAGAATATTAAACTGTATTTCTCACACAGTATTCTGAATAAGACACTGACCTTCAATGCTGACTTGTTTTTCCCCTTTGTTTTTATTCCACCTAGTAAATTATTCCTTTTCAGAATCTCCTCTGACTTGGGAATACGAAAAAAAACAAGCTAAATATAGATTTAATTAGAGGCATTTCAGAAGTTGCATTCTATTGAAAATTCGGCCATAATGAACAGAAAAAAGCATTCTTTACTCAGATAAAGAAGTTCTTCATCACCCTAGCACATAAATGTAACAGAAAGGCACGTAACCATTATTCATAATAAATCTCACTGGAGTATGCATTTAAGTCAGTAGAGACATTCCGCCCCTCTCCACTCTTACATTTGTTTTTGAACAACGAACCCAATATTTTAGTCACGCAAATCTATACTTTTTTTTTTAATCAGACTTCTGTTTTGGTTTGGCCTGGATAAATGCCAGGTGCCCACCAAAACTGCTCTGTCACTCCCCCTCCTTAGCTGGACAGGGGAGAGGAAATATGATGAAAGGCTCGAGGGTTGAGACAAGGACAGGGAGGGATCACTCACCAACTACTGTCACGGAAAAAACAGATTGAACTTGGGGAGAAGAGGGAGTTTAATTCATCACCAATCAAATCAGAGTAGGATAATGAGAAATAAAACCAGATCTTAAAACACCTTCCTCCCACCCCTCCTGAGGAGATTGAGGACACGGACTCCGATATCCAAATCAAAGACTTTTTCTTTATCAGAAAACTGCATTTTATAGCCTTACAAAGCTGTCCACGCACTCCAACCCAAACGCTTATTGGTTAACATACATTGTTCACGCGCCTGTTCTAAACATTCAATTGGCTAGTTTAGCTGTGCATGATTTCTCCTTCCTTTGCTCTGGCCGTTCTGCCAAAGTCCTCTGTTGCAACTGATAACGTCCTTATTTTTCTCTTGTTCAGAAGCTCTCAAGGACATCATGACCTTCATTGATATAGAATGTTCCCACACCCTCCCTTCTTCCAGGGCTCAGCTTCAATCCCATTTCTCTCCCTCCTCCCCCTGAAGTGGCACAGGGGGATGGGGAATGTGGGTTGCGGTCAGTCCATCACACATTTTCTCTGCCGCTCCTTCCTCCTCAGGGGGAGGACTCCTCACACTCTGCCCCTGCTCCAGCGTGAGGTCCCTCTCACAGGAGACAGTTTTCCACAAACTTCTCCAACATGAGTCCTTCTTACGGGCTGCAGCTCTTCCCGAACTGCCCCAGCATGGGTCCTTCCCACGGGGTGCAGTCCTTCAGGAACAGGCTGCTCCAGCGTAGGTCCCCCACGGGGTCACAAGCCCTGCCAGCAAACCTGCTCCGGCCTCAGCTACTCTCTCCACGGGTCCACAGGTCCTGGCAGGAGCCTGCTCCAGCACGGGCTCCCCATGGGGTCACAGCCTCCTTCAGGCATCCACCTGCTCCAGCCTGGACCTCCATGGGCTGCAGGGGAACAACCTGCCTCACCATGGTCTTCAGGACAAGTTGCAAGGGAAGGCTCTCTGCTCCGGCATCTCGAGCACCTCCTCCCCCCTCCTTCTTCACTGACCTTGGTGTCTGCAGAGTTGTCTCTTCATCGTCTCACTCCTCTCTCCTCACTGCCGTTTTACTGCAGCTTTTTTTCTTCCCCTTCTTAAATACGTTATCACAGAGGCGCTACCACTGTTGCTGATTGGCTTGGCCTTGGGCAGCAGTGGGTCCTTCTTAGAGCCGGCTGGCATCAGCTTTATCAGACATGGGGGAAGCTTCTTGCAGCTTCTCACAGAAGCCACCTCTATAGCCCCCTGCTACCAAAACCTTGCCATCCAAACCCATAATAACTTCCTGTGCTCAGTCCATCTTTGTTAGTGATATTCAATCATTTAAACTAGAAAAGGCTACAAGAACTACACTATATGTTACAGTTTTCAAGGACTTATGACACCGAAACAGATCTCTGCATCTGCGTAGAAAAGGAGAGACGATTGAGCACCTGCTGAATATTTTCAAAGGAAAGCACAAGCAGGGTCTTCTGTATCATTTTACTATGCAAGTATATAAATTGCCACATAATTGGAGATTATTTTTAAATATCCACATAATTGTGCTTCAAAAATCTAAACTTCCTTTTAGAAACAAAACTGGGGCCAGATTTTTTCCCTTACTACTTCACATCATTCTGGACCTGCACAACAGCTATAAACTGGGATTAACAGGTTGGTTAGAACGGTTTATATTTGCTTTATATCACTGCAATAGTAGATATCAAGGAAAACATAGTCAAATTTGAGCCTGAGGCTCTCCACATTCTTCCATATACAGAATTAACCTTTTAAATGTGGCATGTATTGGATGTCTGCCTCAGGCAGCAGACAGCTTGAAACAATCACGTGGCAAGGTATATATTATCCTCTTCGTCTCAATGCAGTATTAACTCATAAATTTAACCTGGCTGGATATTAACGCCGTTAACTGCTTAAGTGCTGATAAATTTATTATTTTCTGGTTTATTTATTGACAAAAGTAATGATGAATATCTTCGTAGTTTCCAACTAATTTCAACAGTCAATCAGAAAATTAGATGTATATAGTACTCCACTTCATGCTAAAGTGACATTAAAACAATACTATCCTACAGAGATTTCAGAGTCTGAATAATTAGTCCTGGAACACTGGAAATGCCATACAGGAACCACACCTTTTGCACCCGCTGAGAAGTATTCCCTAGTATCTAGCTTGTATAGACAACAGAAAACCCCTCCAATTTATGTAAATTGAGTTTGAATAAATTCCTTACAGATTAGGCACACATTAGCAACAAGAATAATCCAGGCTGAGGGATGGGCATATTTAGTGAACAAAGTGCTAACAGACCTTCCTATCAGAGCATTTCTATTTAACAGGTGGTATAAAATAGGATGCTTCCGATTTGTATCAACACATTTGCTCTAAGAAACTATAATCCAGGGCAAAAGGTTGGGAGAAAAATCAGGAAAGAGCTTGGTGCATATGTCCAAGTTCATGATTCAGAGATAATTAAACCACCTGTCTACCTTTCACACTGTGTAGTTATTTATCAAACACTACTGCAGATCTACTGGATACACACAGAGATGAGACTTGCTGGATCCTACCTTTGAAAAACCAAATCTATGAGTGGTGATGGAAATCATCATATTTGGCTGGTATGTCTGCTAACCAGCAATAGCTGACATATTAAAAGGACTGAAAACTAAAATTGAAAAGGACTACAAGCAAATTCTCTCTCCGCCCAAACAACATTCACCTATGGCTCCTTCAGCTCCTTTCCTGACTTGGAATTAAACTGATTTAAAAATAACACGAAGATATTCAATAAATACATGTTTTTATTAAATTTATTATAGATTGCTCATTTAGTACTCTAAGAGGTGCTAGTGTCAATATATTCAAAAATATTGTTTGCAGCTTAAATATTTAATATTTCCATGAAATTCTTGATTAGAGTAAACAATGAAATATTTACTGTCATTTAAAATCCACTGGAAGCAACAGGAGAGTTTGTAAACATCTCCATACCCTTTTCCTTAGGTTCTAAATGAACTAATCAAAACAAAGTCCCAGGTAGCATACTTAAAGCGTAATAAAAATTTAACCTAAATACATACATCCTACATTTGCCAACTGTAACAAAACAGAAATGCATTTGCTATTAGCCTGTACCGATAATTTTTCACAAAAATAAAGCCGTACATAACCAACTCTAGTAACAGATTTTTTTGTTGTTGTTTGTGTACATTTCTGGCACAGAGTAGATATTCATTAAATATATCAACAGAAAGTAAAGCAAACCACCACTCCTATTAAAGTTCAAGTTCACTAAGTAAAAATGTACTTTCAGTCATTCTATGAGAAAAAGAGGAACAGAGATGAAGTAATCAAGTTAAAATGAGTTAATAAACAACATTTAATAGAAGTATTTATTTCCTGTGATCTCTGCATCTATTCTGCACACAACAGGGGAGGATAAATGTCATGTGTTTTTCTCTCCAGAATACTGCACCTGATAGCTTTCTTTGGAAAAAAGGTTATTAACAGGTTGTAGGGAAGAACAGTGGCTTTTTAAAGACTTAATTTGTATCTATTAATGCATGAAGATTTATTTTTTCAGCTTAAATTTAAAATTAAAAGTTGTCTTCTATTTAAATGCCATACTTTTGCTGCGTTTCTTTTCTTTAAAGCAATAGTTGATGAAGTGGAAAATCATTGTGGAAGCTCTCTCCCATGCTCACTAGAGTGCACTACGGATGATATGTTTTGTGTGAATGAGCAAAACCAGTCTCCTTTCTGCACACTTTTGAATCATATTTTGCCTGTTAGTGGGACATAAAAAAAAAACAGACAAACCACGGAAACAAAACACCACAAACAGCATTGTGAGATCCCTCTCTATCAGACTTGAGAGGTCATGGCAAACAGGAGATTCCCGATGACTGGAAAAAGCCAATCATCACACTCATGGGAAAAAGGTATTTACAGGCTGAGTCACCCTAATCTCACTCCCTGGAGGGTTATGGAGCAAGTCTAGGAGGAAACCACTTTCAGGCACATGATACAATCAACTGGATACAACCAGCATGACTTACCAAGGCCAAAGCATAGATAAGGAACCTAACTGCCTTCTTTGATGAGATGACTGGCTCTGTGGACACAAAGAGCGCAGCAGATATAGTTTAACTTTTGAAAAGTTTTCAGCATAGTATTCTATAGTATCCTTGTAGCCAAGCTGGAGGCGTATATTTATTTCAAAAGTATAATTCATATAAATATATATATTTCACTCTGTCCAAAGGGTTACGATTAATGATACAAAGTCCATCTGGGAGCTGATAACTAGAAGTGGGAGATTACCTTTTAAATGGATCTCTGATAGCAACCACTGTTTGCTACTTATGAAATATTCAGTATTTGTTATATTTTTAGCTCCCTTTTGTAATTTAGAGTTAAGCATTCATTAGCTAATACAGATGCTGGTACCAGCTTCCTATCAGATTGAGCTCAGAACTACTGAGATCAAGCAAAAATGCTTACTGATAAATCATGGCAATGCACATTCCTAACAAGTGGAACTAAATGTAACTCAACAGAAAGCTATCTTTTTCTGATTAAAAGATACATGAAATAAGATGAAGAATTATGCCACCAGAAAATTTTAGATATTACTTCTAGTATTTAATTTCCTTTATCGCCAAGAAATCAAGAAACTTCTATGCAACAACAAGAGCATACAAAAATGTAAAGTCAAATTCTATTTGCTCTTAATGCTCTTCCAAGGCAAATAATTAGTAACTGTCTGTGAATATAACATGCCGGCTACTTTTATATGAGCAAGAACATTTTGAAAATCTTCCGGGAAAAAAACTTTGTGGAGGACAGATCACACTAATTTTCAAGATTTCCATCTATTATAAAAGAAGTCTTTAATTCTTGCATCTTATACTCCATTTCTACAGGAAGTTAAACACTTGAGTCAATGCATCCTGGCAAATTAGCAAGCACACTCCTGTTTTATGCTTGAAAACACTCATGCTGGTCTATATTCACAGCATGATATTGCAGTTCCAAACACTCGGTTTTCACAGGTAGCCTAAGTATGTGCATGACACTAATTGTTCCTATTGTCATGTCAAAACCTCTAATCTGCAAAAATACGTGCCTGACATCTTGTAAGTACCATAAAAGAACTTAAGTGTCTTGTTTTTCTTCTGAGCATACCAGAAAAGATCTTGAGAACATCATTTCTGCCATTGCAGCTGACCCAAAGACTACAATATACACTGTAATATTGTTCTATCTGTCTTATTCAAAAGCAAAAGTAATTTACAGTAACCAATCCCACAAATAAGACTGACACGTACAGATGGATTATTTCAATTTGCTTCATTTTAGGACCATCTTTCTCAGTTATTTACATGTCAAAGTTGAAGTAATTCAAAATGGTTTTGGAAAACCTGGGGACTAGCCCTTTAAAAATCACATCCAACATAAGTCTGACAGTATTTGTCTGGAAATCAGTTATTTTTTGATGAGTGCATTCTGATCTTTTTTTCTTCCAATTCAAAGATTTTTCCAACAAAACAGTTCAAATTTTTAAGCTGTTTTCATCTATCAAATACATCCAAAGCGTAATAGAGTAAATACAATTAGTAGGATGCTAAGAGAAGGTCTTAGAAACTGAAAGTTGGTGGCTGCACATTTACCATTATGTACTGATAGATCTTAAAAGGTTTGAAAGGTAGAAAGTTATAGTACAGCTGGACATGAAGGCTGCATGCTTCTAATATCAAACACAACTAGCCTCTGAAGGAATCTAGGTCTACTGCTTTTCAGAGCGTGCCAGGTCAACACTGTTAAATGCTTCATACTTGCAGTGCTCTTATCAGATTAGATTAGAAGATTCTCACGTAATTCTGAGATTAATCTGTACTTTACAGAATAAGGCTCTAAATAGTATTTGGTTCAATGCTCATCCCCCACTGAGAAAGGGATTTGGGCACTGCAGAAAGCCAGCCATGATTAAATCTGGGTTATGCACCACTGATTAAATTTAAACAAGTCTTTTATGCACATTTAGACAATGCAAAGCCTTTGATATAGTTCCAAAATAAAGATTGCTAAAACTTTGCAGCTGTAGAATGCATTTAATAAACTACAGCTCCAAGAATTTCCAGCTACGCTTTTAGGGTAGAATTTGATTGGATATTTAATGAATAAAAATGGTCATGCGACATCTGTGAGAAAGCATTAGTGCCTCTGAAAATAATTATAGTTGTGCTTTAACAAAGTACTTCAGATAAGACCCAAAAAGTGGATCCCTACATATCCTAAAGTATATTTTAAGAAGATTTTAGATGTCCCAAATCTAAGAGTGAGCCACAAAACCCAAGGACTAACTACCTCACATACCTGAATTTTGGCAGAAAGCTCAGTCAGAAATCCAAAGTTCTGTTCTCCCTTATGTTCTGAGACACCATGCTTTTAGCTGAGCACCCACTGCTTGTCAGAAAGCTACAAATCGCCAACACACAGTCTCACACACAGCCTTCTATGACAGCTAGTCTAATAGGACAGCCTCCGTCTTCAGTATTCATTGACAACTGATTTCGCTGTCACCTAAACCTCATCAGCAAGCTTGTTCCTCTGAATACTTGTTTAACAGGTGCTTACAACACCCTGTTTTACAGCCACACACAATAAAAGTTCCAAAGTATTGAGGCCTGGGCCATGCCAGACTTTCTAGGGTTTGTCTGCAACTACTTCGCTATAATGAAATATATAAAAAGGACAATATACTTAGGAAATGCACAGGATCATTTTCCTTGAAAACTGCCAGAAAATCCTTATATATTACATATTGAATTCAAGCCCTTGTGTTCCACTGATTCTCATAAAAACCCACTCAAAAACATGCTCTTGAGTGATTAAAATAAAATTCTAGGCACACCTTAAAAAAACAGAAAGTGAACCGCTGCCAACTTGTCCCCAGTAGCTTATTGTCTAGCCTAGTGGTGCCTAAAACATGTACATACCGAATATTTTAAGCCTTTAAACTTTTAATATCCCTCCATGCCTGAAAATTTAATTTTGGAAAGACAAAGTTCTGGCTAGTTTCATTCAGCATTTCAGTGCCCAGCTTATACCTAAAGCTGATAAAGGTCCATATAATACCCCTTTTCAGAGCATAACTAAATCAAACCTACCAGATCAGATAAATGAAGCTTTCTTAAAAAAACAAAAAAAAACCCCAAAAAATCAAAAAAAACCAAAAAACCACAGACAAAAAAAAATAAAAAAACAAAAAAACACAGACAAAAATAATAAAAAACCAAAAAAAACCCACACAAAAATATCACAAACAAAACCCAAAAAAAATGCCACCAAAAAAGCCCCAAACAACAAACGAAAAACAAATCCCAAACTTTTTGTGCAATAGTCTAGTTTTTGCAGTAAAGTTTGTTACGGAAGACCAAAGTGTCTGTCTACTTCTTGCCCATGGTTACTCAAATTCCTGTCTCCCAGGTGAGGACTGGCCAAATGTCTTAGGGCTGAGGCAAAGAAAGACTTTCTCTAGCCCTCAAGCTGAAACTGTGCTAGAAATGAAATATTTCAGGAGGTACTGAAATATATAAAAACTAAACACAAGAGAGAAAGAAATGATAGGAGGATCATTTAAGGTTTACAGAGTTGCACATCTTATTTTTAGATCTGTGTTACATTGAGATATGATCATAATAGCTGTTTAAGGCCAAACTTAAGAAGAGCCTAGCATTAGACTGATGAGCGGGATTTTGAAATTCAGGGCATAAAACACGTCACAGTAAATACTTCAGGATACTTTTGGACCTCACTGCAAATACGAAGTGATGTCTCCTTGTGCGACCAGTATTTAATGTGCATTAGCAAAATACTGAACACACAGGCAGTACTCTGAAATCGTAATATTTAGCAGGAAAAAAAAAACCTCACCACAAAAAATTAACACTGGATACAGTGATAAGTAATGCATAAATCACAAAAGCACTAAGGCCACTTACATGAAACAATCACCAACTACAGTTCCCAGAGAAACACCTCCCTGGGCCATAATTAGGTGCACTATGAGGACAGCCCAAATCTCTCTGAAGTGTCCAGTACTGCTTATTTACTACAGAGAGGATGCCAGTCATGACCGAGTTATTCTGCAGCATAATTCTTAGCAACTAGATATGGAATCCTCCAGAGATGATGTGGGAGGTACCCAGTAATATGTAGGCATCAAATAACCTATAACACAATTTAGTAAGTATCATCTGCAATACATTTTACATGATGTAAACAAAACTAAATTAAAATACAATATAACAAGCAGAGAAAGCTCATTTGGTAAACAAGATCCTTCAAAAGACAGCATTTCCACTGCTCAGAAAGAGCATACCGATTTGAAGCAGATAAGTAAGGACTATTATCAAAGGGATAATAACCATCTCATATTTATGCATGCAGCATAATGAACAGAAAAGCACAATAAGGCAGATATGTTAGATTAGCATAATTTTATTCTGCTATTCAAACGTCTAAGTTGGAAACGGGCTTTGTTTCAATTACTGCTTTTCTCCATGGGTTTTAAACATGTTATTCAAAATCCAGACTGTTTTATTTTGGTTTTAGCCCATTATCTTCAATTACCATCTACCTTGCCTCTGTTTTACCAATGGATACAGCTTTTCAATCAGTCCCAACAGTCTTACGGCTGCAACAGATCACCTCGTACACTGTCTAGTAATATCTTCATGATTTTTCAGATTTTGTAAAATGATTCTCCCATTTCTTTATTTGGTTATATATTTAATTTCTTCCTTTGGCTAAACATTCCCTCTGTCAGAAATACAGTATTTGGAGCCTTTAAAAACTTTTTCAGAATATTTTAATCCTGTTAGACATGACTCATTTAACAATTTACTTCTATTGTATTAAATAATTATATTTCAACTTAACAGTACTGGCCAAAAAGTAATTACTGCACATGAAAGTCTAACCTACTGTGTATGAAAAACTACTATATTTAATTTGTTTACTTGTATTCAGCCTAACAACTTGTTCCTAAAGGAAACTAATCCGGCAGAGATGAGTATTTCAAATTTCTACCAAAAGGGAAGATAGAAGTTCCTTTAGGGAACTGTTCCAATGGTTAGTCATCATTACTATTATTGAAAACAAATACATAGAAGTCTTGTATGACTTCTTGTTTTACTCCAAGTACTGACAACCATGCCATTTCCTTTTAGACACACTTACACAGTTTTTTTCCTACCTCTTAATCTGCTGCTCAAAAAAAAAAAAAAAAAAGGATACATAGTGTTCAAAAGGCAAATCTCACCTAAGGCACTCTAACTAGCTAGAAAATAATTCCAGAGGGTGCTTTTTTGGACTGCTCAATTTTTTCTGTACCTTTCCTGAAGCACACCAGAACTAGACATATTGCTCCATTAAAAGCCTAACTGATGTCATCTAGAGAAATACAATTACCTCTACATGCTCTTGCACTCATCCTCTCTTTTTACATTGAAGGCTGAGACAACCACTTTTTGCCATGATACTGCTCTGAGACTTTGCCTTTGGAACATCAGCATTTCATTCTGCTAGAGCCTCTTGCACCCCCTAACATTAGAAGCATACAAAGCAGACTTTCATTTTTAGCTTGTTTTGAAACAAAACATAAGCAAAATCTTTACCATTTTTCTAGCTCATGATTTAATAAAACCAGCATTATCATTGTTAGTAGGAGGCACAGGCTCTATGCTAACTGTGCCTTATACTAACTGCATGAGACCCCACTTCTGGCCTGATAGGCTTCTTACCAACTTGTCAGAAGAACCTGTGTGAATTGGAGTTAGGTACCAGATGTCTCTTGTTATGATGCACAGTTTAAGTGTGAGACAGCAGTAAAATAAATGCACATGTTAAACTCCTAGAATTAAACACCATTTACTGTTAGTCAAATAGTGATCATTAAAGTGCAATTACAAAACCTTGAAAAAACCCTGCTTCTGCTTTAAAGAGAAAATGACATCACAGCTATCTAGAAGCAATTCTACAGATGAAAGATATTTTCTATCAGAACAAAAACTTTGTACTGACTGTATTTACCAGAGAGGTGATCCACTGTGATGTGTATTTATTTAGATGAGCTACATTATTAGAATCATAGAGGTCTTTTCCAACCTATGATTCTAAGATCATCAAGTCCAACCATCCACCCAACACCACCATGCCTACTAAACGATGTCCTGAAGTGCCACATCTACAAGTTTTTTAAACACCCCCAGGGATGGGGACTCCACCACTTCCCTGGGCAGCCTATTGCAATGCCTGACCACTCTTTCAGTAAAGAATTTTTTCCCAATATCCAATCTAAATCTCCCCTGACGCAGCTTGAGGCTCTTGTCCTATTGCTAGTTACTTGGGAGAAGAGATCAACACCTGCTTCACTACAACCTCCTTTCAGGTAGTTGTAGAGAGCAGTAAGTTCTCCCCTCAGCCTTCTCTTCTCCAGACTAAACAGCCCCAGCTCCCTCAGCTGCTCCTCATAAGACTTGTGCTCTAGACCCCTCACCAGCCTCGTTGCCCTTGTCTGGAGACGCTCCACCAACTTAATGTCCTTCTTGTAGTGAGGGGCCAAAAACTGAACACAGTATTCGAAGTGTGGCCTCACCTGTTTAATACAGAGTTGCAACAAGGAGGCCAGGGAATCAGGAGTGCAGGATTACTGTAAGTATCTGTGTCTGATGAGATAGAATGCTCTGGGAAACTAACACCACTGTAAGAAGAGACAATAGCCCTCACTGTATTCTTCGGACAGGTATCAGTACAGCTACTGTGTGTGTATCCTTCCAGAAGAGACTGAAAGTTACCATAGTATATGGACAATAAACAAAAGTACAAAAAATAAGTTACTGTAATACATTAAATAATTCCCCCTTACCTTTCAGCTGAAAGGCTATCTGAATAAGATGTTCAATGCTACTAATCTGATCACAGAAATCACCTCCAGTAACACAAAATAACTAGTCAGACAGGGAGTAACAAAACTATTAAACTAAAACTGAAAAGCAAATAAAACAATTATTCTGATTATACACTAGTGTATTTCCCCAGATTACAACGTTCTACTTGCATCTCAAATAATGCCCTCAAAAGGGTTTCCTCAAAGGTAGCAAGAGATAATCATGTCTGCACTATTTCTCAAGGCAGTCAAGATGATAATGGTAATAAGAACAGAAATAGTCATTTATTTACCATGTTAAATAAGATTTCCTGAGCTTGAGTTTTTGGTTTCACAACACACAGTTGCATGGCTTCTTGTCAGGTTAGTTTTAGTGTCAGGATGTTTGGTTTGGCACAGCTTGCAGTCATTGTTTTCATAGAAAGAAGTTGCAAAGTCATTCTTCATTGTATATATTTGCTTCTGCTCCATTTCACAACTTGATGTGCTGTCAAATGGCATTTGTTCCATACTGTAAATCAATTCATTTTCTTTAGCACAAAAACAGGCATTCCCTAAGAGGTCTGATCCAGAAACATAAGAATATTGAAATACGGAAAGCATACATCATTGTTCAATCTGGTATTGATCTGTTAGTATATTGTGACTTAAGGAATTTTTTTTTTCTCAAAACCAAGGCAGTAGTTTTGCTCAAAATCAGTCATCTGAAACCCAAAAATATCGAAAGCCCCCTCTCTATGTGTGTGTTTATATGTATATAAAGGTATCTGTTCAATACTCTGATTTACAGAAATTAAATGCAATTAAATAATCTACAAAAAAATACGGAAAACAGTCTGGTACTATCTAACCAAAAGACTTAAAGATTTTTATCAAGGTTAAACAGATCCAAGGAATTAATTGTGTCTTTTTATACCATCTGCCATTATGTTAGAGCAAGGCTGGATTCTGCACAACACTGAAACCCCATTTCACTAAGAAGTATATCGAGTCCTAATATCAACGAAGAATCCAGCTGATGGAAAAAAGACTTCCGTATTGATCTCCCAGATATGCCTGCAGAATAAGACAGAGCAAAGCACTGTACCTTTCTACACTTACACTGTCATTTCACCAACATTTTTGTGCAGCTGAGCACTTCACTTAAGAGGACTTAGCTAGCTCCCTGTACACAGCAGATACATGCTGTATCTATAAATACATGCTGGTCAACCATTCATTCATTTCTCCAAGTGAATTAACTAAGTAAAGGATAAGGGAACAATGGGTTTCATGAGACATGGAAAAAAACTTTAAAATGTAACATGAAATACATAAGACCAACACCAAGTATTCCAGATTTATTTCTATTTTAAGAAGGCCTGCAATACAATTCTGCAACAAAAAGCTAAAGCCATATGAGACCAGGTTTTTTTTTTCCCCACCCCTTTTAATCAGTGCTTGGTTTTATATATATATATATAGTGAATTTCTGATCTCTGTCATAAAGACTAGTAATTCTCCAATTAGTTTAACAGTGTAGGATTTAATTTAATTTATTCCTTCCCCCTCCCCAGTAACCAATGCTGTTACTTTCTTGACACAGGAATCATACTGTTCAAGAACCTAAAGAACAACCTACAACCCCTTTCTGGAAATAAGGATTACTAATCTTAACACCATACTGAATTCAGTTGACTTCCACAAGAATTTTAAAACATTGGATTTCATGTAGAATTGATGTTGATAAAAACCTGTTTTGGTTAAATAAAACAGAAGTCTAGATCAATAGGAATTTTTTTTTTCCTGGGAGGGATCACTTCAATTGCTTAGAGTTGGGTTCTATAATTCACCTTTCTAGACACTGAAGATTGAAAACCTTTACCTACACTGACAAGTCATCCTATGGGAATGCACAGCAGTACTTTGGCTTAGTGAGTATGAGAACTTCCAAGTCTGGCTCTAAGACCCAATGTTGCTGAAGACATTGGAAAAAAACTCTGACCTGTCCTTCAACTCTGAAACAACTCAAGTCAGTGCCCTAGCAGGGTCATAATCATTTAGCAAACTTTATAAACATAACCCAGTACTGGAAGTCACACTATAGCCAGATACAGTACGATTACAGATATTACAATTAAATGCAATAGAGAAACAATCTTCCACCTAACACCATTACTGATTCTACTATCCAGCATACATGCAGACTTGTAAGTATTTTTAAATTACCTTTGACAGAAAAAATTACATGTTTCCAAAGGTATGTTTACTTATACGTATCTACACTAGTAGCAAGCAAGGAAAACAACTTCAAAAGCATTTTAATCTTGTGCTATCATTAAATATACACTACAATATTGGATGATAGTGTTCAGTATGATTAAAAAAGTGTGTGCCTTTTACATGATGCATGAAAATAGATCATTCACAGTTTGCATTTAAAAATACCTTTCATTTTGTAATAGCATGGATAGCTACCTGTTTAACTAGAAGTGAATCACAGACATTGATAATGGTGTACCTCTATTAAGCTCAGTGGTTCCAAATTAATCAACTTGGACTGAGATTATGACTTACAGTATTTTATGATATTTATAAAAATCAGAGAAGTAAAATATAACCACAGAATCTTGCTTGAAAGGCAGAGTTACACTGTTTTAGTGCTTTGAAGGAATAATTCTACTGATCTCTCTAATTTCAGGTCTAAACCTTTCCTGTTCTGTCAGACAGCACATATACAAACATATGATGCTCTGACGTTAAGTCTCTTAAATCCAATGATGCAGTAGATTCCCTAAACTTTCTCTCTCCGAGGCGTACAAAATACACTTGGTTGGTGTTGGTCCCCCTCACATGATTTCTGGAAGGCCAGTAGCATGCCTGACATGGTACACGTTCTATCACCTTTTCACAGCATAACTGAAACTGCAAGTCATAGTTTCTTAAAAATAACGTTCACTAAGTTCCTTATCTTGGACATCTTAAACATGTTTGTAAAATGTTTATAGATGCCTATGCTCGTGCTGCTTTAATGATGGAAATTTACATGTTCATATGAAAATATCAGTTTCATGTTAAAAGGATAACATTTTTGCTGACCAGATCATGCTGAAACCAAGAGGTAGCTTACAACTTTTCATTTGACCACAGTAATCCCTATAAAGTATTCACATTAACAGGTCTCTTAGTAGCGTATCTAAATTAACTTACTTATTTTATTCCTTTGCTTTCAAAAATGCCTTGAAGTTTGCAGTCACCAAATCTTTCTTGAAGGTTTTATTTCCCCTCTACAATTAATTTAACAATGTTGGTTTTCTTTGCAAAGCTGGACTATTATTTGACCTTTAGGTTAGCTGACAGTTTAGTTGCCACATAGAAGACTTGTATCCAAGTCTAGGTCTGCTGATAATTGTTGCGATACATGGTGCCTCTATTATAGTTTCCAATATATTTTCACAGAATCACAGAATGGTAGGGGTTGGAAGGGACCTCTGTGGGCCATCTAGGCCAACCCTCCTGCCAAAGCAGGGTCACCTACAGTACGCTGTAGAGGACCTTGTCCAGGCGGGTCTTGAATATCTCCAGAGAAGGAGACTCCACAGCCTCCTTGGGCAGCCTGTTCCAGTGATCCGTCACCCTCAGAGGGAAGAAGTTCGTCCTCATGTTCAGACGGAACTTCCTGTGCTTCAGTTTATGCCCATTGTCCCTTGTCCTGTCGCTGAGCACCACGGAAAAGAGCTTGGCCCCATCCTCCTGACGCCCACCCTTCAGATATTTGTAAGTATATATCAGGTCCCCTCGCAGCCTTCTCTTCTTCAGGCTGAACAAGCCCAGCTCCCTCAGCCTCTCCTCATAGGATAGATGTTCCAGTGCCCTCACCATCCTTGTAGCCCTCTGCTGGACTCTCTCCAGTAGCTCCTCATCTTTCTTGAAGTGGGGAGCCCAGAAGTGGACACAGTACTCCAGATGAGGCCTCACTAGGCCAGTGTAGAGGGGAAGGAGAACCTCCCTTGACCTGCTGGCCACGGTCCTCTTAATGCACCCCAGAACGCCATTGGTCTTCTTGGCAACCAGGGCACACTGCTGGCTCATGGTTAACCTGTCGTCCACCAGGACACCCAGGTCCCTCTCCACAGAGCTGCTCTCTGGCAGGTCCACCCCAAGCCTGTACTGATGCATGGGGTTATTCCTCCCCAGGTGCAGGACCCTGCATTTGCCTTTGTTGAACCTCATCAGGTTCCTCTCTGTCCAGCTTTCCAGCCTGTCCAGGTCACGCTAAATGGCAGCACAGCCTTCTGGTGTATCTGCCACACCTCCCAGTTTAGTGTCATCAGCAAACTTGCTGAGGGTACATTCTAACTCTTCATCCAGGTCATTGATGAAGAAGTTTAACAAGACTGGGTCCAGTACTGACCCCTGAGGGACACCAGTAGTTACTGGTCTCCAACTAGACTCAGCGCCGCTGATCACAACCCTCTGAGTTCTGCCATTCAGCCAGTTCTCAATCCACCTCACTGACCACTCATCCAGCCCACACTTCCTCAGCTTCCCTAGGAGGATATCATGGGAGACTGTGTC
>Ga0065711_1002268_pt1 | contig 35129 bp, 15 predicted proteins | sample Hoacrofraction12_FD_59098 | JGI IMG/M metagenome (GOLD analysis project Ga0065711, IMG submission 59098) | Hoatzin crop microbial communities from Cojedes, Venezuela - Epithelial fraction 12 v2 (version 2) | ecosystem: Host-associated > Birds > Digestive system > Esophagus > Crop | place... | reverse complement strand
GACTTTTCAAATATCATGGAGAGTGGCTTGGCAACTACATCAGCCAGTTCCTTCAGGACTCTGGGATGCATCTCATCAGGTCCCATGGACCTCTGTACATTTAGGTTCCTCAGGAGGTCCCAAACCTGATCTTCACTTACAGCTGGTGCATCAAATGAGATACACGTCTGAATTTATTCCAAAAGACTGCAATATCCTTTGATAGAAGGGAGATTGCCAACGTGCAACACTGCTTTCAGTATTACGATGAAAGAGATGTTTCAGAAACTATTTTTTTCGAAATAGAAAGGAGGTAACTTGATTTGGTATACTCTTGCTTGTTTTGTCTTGTCTACTCTTAAAAATAAGCCATGCATTTTTACTGTGCAGTGCCAGAACTTAAATTAGCAGTGGAGGAGATATGATACAGGTACCTTTAACTCCGCCCATGTTGCTTTGTAGAAATAAAATACTAGTTTCCCAACTAATAATTATTTGCTTGGTTATTTTATCACTTAAAGAGCTGCATAAGATTTTTCAAGCCATTTTGGAGAAATATTGTCCTGGCACTCCAGAATTCGTGTGTTCTCTACAGACACACAGGACATTAAGGAGGTCACACGTGGGAGAGCAGCACAAAGTATGACAGCTCTTTCAGTGAGTTTTCCCTGATGTATTTTGTTGCTGTTTTTAGTAAATAAAACCTCATTATTTCAGATTGGGCAGGGGAAGACTGCATTTGCTTATCTCAGTCAGACTTTACTGAAAATGTTCCAAATTGAGTAGCTAATTATAGGAACCTGAACTAAGCTCCCTTCAGCCCATCAACTGATTGTTCAGCTCGATTTATAGCTGCTCAGCCAAGCGTCTGCTATAGACTGGGAAAAAAACACTTGTTTGGCAACTGTGAATGGGGACACACGTAATAGGAGGTCTCCAGATTTGGGATATTGTTTCATATTACACCATTTATAATCAATTAAATTTTTGCAATAATTTCACAGTAAGGAGGCAGTGTAATTCATCAAGGATTGATTCTGGATTCTGACTGTCTCCATGTCAAATAATACTCACTCAAATCTCCAAGCGTTTGACGCCCAATTTACACAATTGCCACAATAGTTTTCTTTTCATACTCCTGATCCCATTTCAAATTAATATACAGATGCATCTTCACCTTTTAAGAACATTTTAATTCTTTATGTACCTTTTTAAACCCTGAATATTGAACAGACAGTGTTTTGGAAGTGTGTACAATGCCTTTCATAGATTTTCACACATCTTTTGAGAATGGAGATGTCTGGAAACGACCTGACTTTTGTTCTTTTTCTCTTTCTTCCTTCCTCTACAACTTTTTGAGATTTTTGTTGTTTTTTCCACAGCTTGCTTACTCTGAAACATAGAATCAAAGATTATTTTTACTAATAACAAAACTGTTATGGAAATGTCAGTTTTAGGATAATGCAAAGAACAGTTATGTAAGTATGTGTGTATTTTGGCCAACTAACACACATGCTGGACTGTAATACCACACTTACTGTTTGTTCTGTCAACAGACTAACATATATTGGAACACTTACGTACTGTGTCGATTCATCTGCCAAAGAAAAGAATTTAAGCACAGTTCTGTGCCAAAACTACTACTTAAACTCTAGATCACCTATGTCTCTCTGGGCTGTTTTACCAATAGGAATATGCTAAACAGGGCTATCACTGGCCAGTACTAACAACACTGCATGGTTACAGCCGAGCCCTTGGTAACGGCAGAGAGTGGGGCTGCGACAGAGGACGAGGGCACAGGAAAGAGCAGTGTATCAGCACAGCAGCTGTCTCCGTGACAAAACCACCTGCAGCAGTTCTTCAGGTTTTACTGAAGCTGCCTGATGCAATTGCCAGAATGGAAAACAGACTTCAATGTTAATATGTACAGTTTCTGGAAAGAGAAGCATGAGGCAGGCATCCAGAAATGAAAAATAAACCAGAACAGGAATAAGGGAAACATGCTGCATTTGGGGAATAAATTGTGTACCACTTTTACATTAGGAGGATCTCACTAGAAGGGAGACTGGAGTGAAGAAATCACAGAAATCTATTGCTACCCAGAGTAGCAAATGGAGTTAAAAGAAGTACAGCTCCACCATTTTCCCTATATTGCCGCATACGTATGTGATTTGACATGAACTTTATAGAAGTCCAGGAATTAGTTCAGACAGAGAAGCACCAGTAATTCAGATTCTTAAATGCACAGTGTCTTACTCATTGAGACAAATGGACATCATGACACCTAATATATATAGAAGGGCAATCCTTACAGAAGTTTTACAAAAAAGTTAATGACCTCTGCATGGGAACCTTTCTGCTTTGATGGGAAAACCCTGTCTCACAAGAAACTAATTAGCTCCTGACTTTGCTGAGCTGCTTTAATTAAGTCTAAACACTTGAAACTTCTCCATTCTTCATACAACACCCAGGCTCATCCATCTCTCCTCGTGAAGCAGAGATTTAAAGCCAATGACACAAAGACCCCAGGCTACTTCATCAAATTCTACACTAGATTCTTGTTTGCTACTTGTTTTACTCTCTGGAGTAAGACTCAGCCACTACTATTCCCCCTGGACAGTGCGGATTTTCAAGTTAGGAGCTTGCTCATATTCCATTTATTATTTTATTAAAATTAACTGCTAAGACAAAGTTATGCATATTCTAACTAAGGTGAGCTGTTTGAGAATGGAATTGCATTCTGAATTGAAAACTGAAACCCAAGTGATGTCATTTTGCTGTTATGAGGGGGCACACCCCCCACCTATTTTGACACTTATACTATAAATTACACTGTAAATTCATGAGGTAGTGCAGTTTGCCTCAATATTTTTAACATCCCACTGATATTTGGATCCTGGCTAGTATCAGGACAGAGCCCATAAGCCACTGTTAGCAAATCCGGCCCTCCAATCCAAAAAAAAATACAACCAAAAAAACCCCAAACCCAAACCAAAAACACCAACAAGAGACACCACAGAGAAACTTGCCTTACGGAAACTCCCTTTACTCACATGTTTAAATTACTGGAAGGTATCGCATAGGTGAAGTTCATCCTCTCATCATTCACATTTGCAGACATATCCTGGGTGTACTGTATCACTCAACACATTTTTTGACTTTTATCCACCTTTCTGCATTTACACTTTGGCCAAGATAGTGCCAGAATATATGCATATACAATTCAAGTATATACATAAACAACTAAAAAAAACCAAAACCAAAACGAAAACCATGTGAATGTCACACCATGACAGAATGGTGTGACAGGGAAGAGTTGACAGGAATCTGAATCAACTGCCAAGGAGGGAGCCAGATGAACTATTTCAGTTGTTACAGAAATCACTGTATGTTTTGTGTTTAAAAAAAGTTAGATCTTTTACAGAGTTTTTCAGCACTACTGAACTCATCCTTGTATTTTTCCATTTGTACAGTTTGATGATTTAAAATCTCAGATCTAGGACTAGGATTACTTCTATTTCAATTTTAAGATACTTGTAAAATCAATCAGGTAATCTGTAACATGCTTGGTCTAACACTAAAGTAAATCAGCAAGATTGGGAGAAAAGGCGAGAGGGAAAGGTACAGGACTAAAACCAACTTGGAGGTAAATGATAAGCTACATTGCATCATTATCATATGGAGAAAATGCTTGTGCAAACCTCTCAGCTTGCACTGTCACCCTCTGGGGTGTCAGCTGATGACCTGAGATGATTAAAATGACCGAATATTTGACAAAGCATTTTGCCTGCATCTGGCACCATTTAAATACTTGACAGTTACAGAAACTAGAGGGAAGTACTCCTTCCTCTTGGACTTTTAAAAGGTGCATTGTTATACAACACACAGCACCTTTCCAACCCCCAGCGTGGAAAGAAGAGACCGACTTGTACATACTTACTCTTCCTTCATTAAGTACTTAAAGGTCTATGGACGAAAGACGCAACATACATGTTGGGTCTGAGCATTATTGTAGATAATTTGTTTTTTCTAGGGGAGTTTCCCTCTTACCAGTTTTATCTTCTGTCGCCTGCTCTTTGCCATCTGATGCGGGCTTATTCCTGTATCACCTAGCAACAATGTCACGGAGTCCAGGAAAAGCGAAGAAGGCTGAGCAGGCAGTGTTCAACCCCGTGGAGCTCCCACCCCCCAGCTTCTTAGCTGGCTACGGCAGTAACCCGTCAGGAGGCACGGTGCCTGCACGCTCGTCTGGGAGGAAAACACTGCATGAACATGAGTCTGGCAGGCTTTGAAGCCTTCTGTTGCTATACTCACACAGTCCTCAAAACATCTCCTTCCCTCTGTGCTCCCTGACACAGTGGAGTCTGTCACTGAAACACCAACCTGGAGTAAAGTGGGGATATCTTGCACTTTTTTGAGAAACCAGAGCCAAAAATCTTCTGCACTACTATTTCAGAGGGACCAGGTAAGAGATTTTTTACCTCTAAGCCTTGAATTCAAATCACCCAGTAGATGTACTTCGGCTGTTCTATGATTCTCTCAGCTTTTTTCCCTGTGTAGGAAGAACGACCAAAAATAGAGGATGGAAGTGGGGAACAAAATCACAAGCATATGAACCAAACAGAATTCTCTGACTGGATTTCAAAAAAACATATAATTAATGTTTCTAAAATGAGAATAAAGATTTATATCCTCTTTTTACTGAAACAGTTAACTAGACTTTATATAAAACTGCCACAGCACTTGCAATAGTAATTATGCTAAAATAATTAGTACCTCAAACAGTTAAAAAGCTTGGTCATACAATATGGATGAACTTTGCTATCTTCCATAAACATTTATTAATGTAAAGAATATTTGCTTTTTAAGCGATTCAGCTAGGTTGTCTATCACTTTTGTTTTTTTAAAACCACTCTCACAAAGCATATGCATTTCTGGAACGCTGAAGCCACTGGATCTTTTAAATCTTATTCTGATTGCAGAGCAACTGATTATCAAGTTTTTGTCCCTGATTTAGGTAAAGTGACTTTTTAAACTTACATATTTAAACTAAGTAACTTAGATAAATTACAGTCTATATTCCCAGTTCTTCTAACTCTACTCTCAAACTCTGAATTTGTTTTTTTAAACAGCTGCCTATATTGCTGAATCTCAGGAATAGACAAAGTATTCCAGCAGTAGTCTCATCACAGCTGAACGCAGTAACACTGATACAGTCTCCTTATTGCTATTAAAAGATTTCTGGTTTATTTAATTTGCATCAATGATCTAAACATCAGTTAAATATGATTCTGTAATTATTTGTATGAACCTTCAGTGAATTGTAGGCATTTGTCCATTCTACTGGAAGTTGCTCTCACTTGATCCTGGGAGCTGTTGCTTATTGCCCCAATTTTTTTTCAATACGGAACACTATTTAGAAGCAATACTGCATCAAACTTTGTATTTTAAAATACACACAAATGAGTAGAAATTAAAGATAATGTCTTGTAAACACTCAATTTTACATATATTACTGATTCTGTTTACTATATATAGTCTACAGGTAGACTATATGAAGATAAATATATATGCTCACTTATATATAGGTGGTAAGTATGCATTGTCTCACTATAGTTCTCTGTCTGTATGTATGATGGGGGACAAAGATGTATATAGAAGTGTAAGAGGAACTAGCACACTGATTTTCCAGGAATCCAGAGTCCTAGGAAGAACTTTGTGGCTACAGAGGCCTTATACATGTATCATTGCGAGCCTCGCCCAGAATGTGGAAGCATGATCAGCACAGACACTGCAGACCTAAAATGGAAATGCCTTTTTCATGTCATGGTTTAGAGAAAACTCAGCTTAATGGAACGGTTAGAGCAGATAGCATATTAGCATGAAAAGTATAGATCACTCTGCTATAATCATCACAGAATCCTGAAAAAAAAAAAAAAAATTGTCCTGTACTTCCAATTTCATCTTTAACTTCCTCTGCTTTCTGATCTCTGCAAATGAACGTAGCGACCACTCAAACTGGCCCTTAATACAGCTTACCTCAGAATTAACCAAAATTAATTCCAAAATGGCTGGGAGGTTTGCACTGTAACTAATAGGAGCTTCCACACCAGCAACAGAGGACAACAGGTCAGCTCTCCGTACAAGGAAACAAAACACCAAGACATTAAAACACACTTGTACAAAATTATCTCACAAAAAATGCCCATAAGCATAGGAAGGGAAAGCAGGTAACAAAAAAAGTACCCAGATTACATGAAAAAGAAAGAAGATTGAGAAGAGTAAAGACTATTTTTTTCCATACGCAATGTATTTAAAATAGGTTTGAGAAATCGGATAGCTGGTACTGGTACACAGGACAGTTAAAGACAAATCAGTAAGCAAATAAAAAAAATTAGTCATACAAGACTAATAACATAGTTCTAGATATCCTTCTATACATCAGACTGGTCTTTGCAAACATTTTAAAAACTGTCAAATTAATAAGGCTTCTATGCACGCTGTTATGCTAAACGATTATCACTTCTCTCGCCAACCATCCATCTCAGTTAGCATGTAACAATGCTGCAGATGACCACTAAGATCCCTCAACTTCAGTCTGTTTTTTTGTGTGATGTTCTTTTTTTTTCCCTTTCCTCCCACATCAATTAGATTTATCTCTTTATATCCAACTCCTGTATGGAAACCCCGATTAATTCAGTCTTCAGATAAATGCTAACATTTTAAAGAGCCAGGCTTCACAATAAACACACAGTGTATCTCAAGTTTGTTGTAATTTATTTGTGAGTTATTCTCAAGCAATGTTACAAAACATTTTAATGTCTTGATAAGAAAATAAAATTTAAATAAAAATACATTCAACAATACATCATCATGATACAAATTAAAACTAATGATAATTTACGATCCTAACAACTAATTACTGAACAACATCTTTCTAAACTAATCAAAAGAAGGCAACTTTTATTATTAATCACCCTACTTATACCTAATTAAATTCTAGAACATCTACTGCATTTTAAAACATTATAAAATGAGAAATCGAATCTTAATGGTCACAAATATTCAATGGCCTTTGTTTTCGTCAAAGATATTCCAGTACCAAAGCAAAAAAAGTGCATTTTCTTTTAAAAATGTTGCAATTGTATACAATTTAATTTTTCATAAATCTGACTTTGAAAACAACAGAAAATGGCTCCAAGGAACAGCCACTTTGCCACAGAGTTAATCCATATACAGCAAAACCTAACTTTGACACTCAACCACATTCAATTTTAATGGCAGCTTTTTATTATCAGACCCACTTTACCTTGGCAAAACGCATTTCTTGGCTTTACTGTGGTCCCTTTCCCCTCCCTCCCGCCCAATTTCAACTGTTGGCAAATGAAAATCCCTTAGAATATATCAAATGTGTAAAAAAAGGAAAAGGCAAGAACAGTCGAGGTGATTAAATGATTGTGACGTTGCAGATATTAGTACTGAATCCCAGATACTTGGAAATAGTTTGACTCGAACTAAACCAAATAGTTAATTCTAACAAGTTACATTAATTCCAGAAGAGATTTCAATCCTGTCTTGCCATCTTGCTTCTATTACAGAAAGCCTCCCTACAACAGTATCATAAAGGTATAGTAATTTAAACAGCTTACAGTTTTGAGCATTGTGAATTTCCATTCTAAGTTACATTCCTAATGAATTTGGCCAAACCATGATTGTAAAAAAATCAAACAAAACCCAAAAAATCCCCAACAAAACAACAACAAAAGGCCCCATAGCAAATGCTCCAAAAATAGAAGTATCACATATAGTTATTATTAAAAATAATATCCCAAGGAATACCGCTGTATTTAATACTGACAAAGCCAAGTTGCCACAGTAATACCTTTGCTTCTTCCTGGTTATATACATATATGTTCTTTCAGCATAAACCTAACTTCTCAGATGAAGTGAGCAAAAATTAATCTTATTAAAGACAAGAATGCCAGTTTAAAACTGTTAAGTGGCAAATATGAATCCATATAACTAAAGATATAAAAATATTCACTGAAGCATTGCTTGAAGACAAAACAATGTTGATCATTCAACTGATCATAACAAGCAGATACTACAAAGTATCTAAAAATAATCTGGGATAGTCCAGATATCTAAAGTGCTTTGAGTGATTATAATAGACATTATTTATTAGATTTGTAGTCAAAAGGTGAGCTGGACCGAGTTATTATTTTTTATTAAAAAAAGGAAATAAAATCATACATGGGATGATGAAAATTGATCAGTACTTAACTACAATGTTCACATTTAAATTTTTCTATCTGTAGGCAAATTTATTTAAAAAGAATGTTGCTACCCTGCATTTCTTTTTACATTAAGAAAATACATGTACCTTAAAGATTCCTAAAGAAAACAGATAGTGGTCTAATGTTACTCCATATATTACTCACCCCAAATGTAAACAAGAGGTACAACATAAGTTCCCTGATTTCTTCCTCTTTAGTACTTAAAAACATAACTAACACTGGTATCTGCTGTTCAGATTGTTTGCAGCATACTGCATGATTTTGTAAGACTTCAGCTGTAGATAAATCAAGTCCTAACAACACCTAAGACAAGAAAAAAAAGTCAAATGAATTGAGTGTGAAGTTTCAGATTTTTTCCATGTCTTAGCATCTTGGGATTTCTATGTCAAGATCCTTATCAGCAGGGCAGGCACTCCTGGTAAACTCATGCAAGTTTGCAGTGTATATATTGAGAGATGTAATCCAACCAACAAATGCAGTGTGGATTTTCTTCCAGTAAAAAGCTTATTTGTTTAGAAAGTTCTTTCCAATAAGACAACAATGGCAAAACAACATTTAGATTTATTCACATCTGTTACTTCAAGAACCTGGAACTTCAAGTTCTTCAGTAAAATGAGAATAAACCTTACGACTATATTTCCAAGTTGATATTTTTCTATTAAATATTAAATAGATTGTCAACACAACCAGCATTTATGTTCATTCTTAAATACTTTGTAAAAATGTATATAATGAATTTAAAAAAAACCAAAAACAACACAAAACCCCAAAACACTCAAGAACATTTCCACTTTCTTTTTTTCATCCAAGTGTGCCACAGTTTCTTTTGGTTAGGAAACTTTTCCAACAATTGGATTTTCTCTGGAGAAAAAAAAAAAATACATAAATATTTTTAAGGCTAACATTTGCTTTCTAGTTCTCATCATACATTTTTAATTTATTAAGCAAACCTGTATTTTTTGCATAATTTCTACCACTACTTGTGAAATTTCATGATTTGTGGAAAGCCTCATGTGCTTTCATGTGAGACCTCTAAATGAAAGTATGTTTTCCTAAACAACTTGGGTCAAATACTAACCTAGGCAAACCAAATAGGGGTTTGAGTATTCCTTTTTTTTTTCCAGTGAATTAAGCCTTATTGATGCAAACAAGAAATCAGAAAAATTGCTAGTGGTGTTCCACAGATACCAGCCAGGATTGAAGAGAACTGAAAGAATCTGCTCCGGAACAACAATGTACTCCAAAGAACAGATTTATTTTAACTTCACCAGAAACAGTATTTATCATCGAGTATGGCAAGTGAATTACAAGCAGTAAATATACTGCACGAAAGATATGTTTCTGCAGTGTAACTTTTACAGTTTTATACAACTTGATATTTTAATTATTTCTTCATTGAAATTTGAAATTTTGAAAAAATAATAAATAAATTTAACAAATTTTGCGTGCACTTTAGGTGTTAAGTTGCAAGGAAGCAACAGAGTCATTGTATCCACTTACGGGAATCTCAACAGGAATACAGATGAACCCCACACTGGAGGAACTTCTTGTAACAACCGGTAAAAAGTTGCATTAATACAAATGAGGTAACTTATCTTCTCCATGTCTTTGTGCTCTCTAAATCTACCTTTAGCTTAGTTACCTCTACCTCAACAAGCCTGGCCTTGTTCTGTGATTTATTTTTTTAAACATACACATTTACGTATGTCAGAATTACATAAGATACTTACTCACTACCATATTTAGCACTAGATGATCTCTTCTTTCGGTATTTTTCATGTGATTCACTCAGCTTTTCTACTGTATCTATTATCTGTTTAAGTGTATGAAAAGTCGCTACAGAATCTTCAATTGTGAAGTTAGAATAATCATCTGGTTCTTTCCGTGGACCTTGATAGACTGCTATACTTCCGCAAGCCTCTACAAAAATTACCACAATTATCCCAATTAGAATTTCAATAATTAACAAACAGATCTAACTCTTATGTAAACGGTGATTCTGAAATTCTGATACATCAAGTTACTCTAGCTTATACATAAAATGGGTTAAGACAAAGCAGGAGACAGTATCAGCTAGATATATTTACAGTTCTGTGGCTTATTCCCTGCTAATTGTGTTCAGCATCTGGAGCATCCAGCTCTCTCCTGTTCACATTAACAGAAGACCAATGCTTTCTTCAACCCAGCCACGTTCAATAGAATTCACTCTGCAGTCAGGAAAAGGAAAGCAAAGACAGAAGAGCAACCGGCCATAGTTGCAGCCTCTCAGTTTAGACTATTAAAGGTATGCAAATTCAATTAGAACAATGTGCATGCCTGAGGTCTACTGTAAAGACACGACTGAAGAATGTACGATGCCGGAGCACTAAGATGGCAAAAATATAATCCGTGTGTCTACTCTCTATTATTTTCCTTCTTAAGACATCAAACTGAATTTATGGGCCTAAAGAATTAGAGCTGAATAGTATCAGTATAATTCTTCTGAATTATTATTTGAGTACCTTCCAACTTCTGTAGTTTAGACATGTTGATAGTGAAAAGTGAGTAAATTCTTTCTGTCTCTCTGTCTCCATCAATCTCTATTTGAGTATCAGCAGGAACATCTCTAAAAGGTGAAAAAGAGACCGGTAGTCGATATAGGTCATTCTACTAAAATGTAAGTAAATCCAGGAAAAACTGATTCTCTTTCAATATACTTAGCCTTTTAATATACCTGTCACTCACAGACAGCTTCAAATTGTTACATACAACTCAGCATTCATTGCAAGTGTTCTACAGAAACAGGCATATACAGTTCTGAGGGCAATGAATACAGCAATACTAAAAATTGCTTTTTCCAATAGAATTTACTATTCAGTATGTCAAGATAAAAATATTTCAAAATTATCAAAGTAAGGTTAATTGTTATTAAATTACAATTAAACACTTCTTTTAACATCTACTATACTTGAAAGGTAACCAGAACAGAAGAACAAGATATATTCCTAAACCAGAACTGGTAAAAAAACAGAAAGACTAAACCAACGGAAAGTTATTTAGTAATGGGAATCTTTTGAACTGTTGAGAAATCTAATATAAGAATGAACTGAGTAACGTGGGAAAAGTATTACAGATATTTTCAGACAGTTCTCTTGTAGGACTCATACTGAATTTTAGAGGACTGACTGAGATCTTTAGTCTATAATTCATGAAGCCTATCCAGTTAAGGATAAATTAATTTTTAAAAAAGATAAGAGCATTTATTTGTTTTCAGATATCAGCAGCTTAAAGAAAGGCATTAATGCATTATAAAATGTTATTAATTTTCCTGATATATCTACAAAACCCAAATGATGGGTCAGAATCTACATCCAAGATTATTTAGTTTATTTTCTTAGTACACTGTGTTTTAGAATTTAAAATAAATGAAGTTAAAATTTAAAAAGTGAACATATAAAACAAGACAATGTCATTAGGGAAAGCGACAGAATTCCAGGCTGAGCCCTCTGCACCAAGGTATTTCAATTCTTTCAAACAGATGACCTAGGCATGTCATATTTCTGCATTAAGCTTGGCATCTGAATAAATTTGAGCTGTTAAATTTATTATTCTGCGTGGAAAGAAATCAGACACTCAGTATTTCTGATTTACATGCTGGTTACCTTCATTTCACATGGTGGCTGACGAAGTAGCAGACTTAGTAAAATCCAGTACTTTGGACCTTATTAGTAAGGCACATTTTTAGTAGTGTAACTCACTAACCTAGACAGGGAAAGCCTTGGCTGCAGATTTTCAAGCTGTATAGTCAATCACACATTATTTGTCCTACAAAACACATGTATTTTCATTTGAGAAGCAACTTACGCAGTGCAACGAGCACAGCCGACTGTGCTCTCTATTGTAGCCTTGCAGCAAAGCCAGTTTCCATTCAAAAAAGCAGAAGGATGGTAAAAACTAAGCCTCTTCTGGTTGCATCTCGTTACGCGGCAAAGAGCTTCTATCCACTCACTAGCTTCTACACAGTTATTTGCTTGGATATAGAGTGGCTTTTCTCCATGCAGTACTTGAAACATCTGTAGAAGGAACGGAACATTATTCTGCTTAGTAAAAAAAATCCAGTTATTGAGCAACTTTGAGTATGTCAAAATAGATTTGAAAGCTCAGGCAATTTAACAAGGCCACATTAAGACAGGAAGTGAGACAAGAAAGACTGTTCACCTTTTTCATTTTACTACACAGCCCTGTTTAGCAGAAAAACACCCAAAACAGCTCCCTGTGTTCTGCCTACACCACTTCCTCATCCAAAAAAGAGTCCTTTAAGAATTAGAACATGATACATTTTCTGTCCTCTTCATTCATATATCTTTAAATGTGACCTCAGACTTCATGCTTCACCTCCTGAGAGTAACGGAAGACTCCCAGAAGTCTCTCCTTTAGCCATTCTCAGCCTAAGTAACAGCTGTACTTTTGTCACTGCCTCAGAATTTTGGATTGAAGAAACAACAGAACTACTGATATGTTACAGGTCCAGAATGAGCCTGTGAGCACAGACAACTGTCTCGGCTGATTGATGTTCTGTAGGAAGTTCTCATCAAAAAGAATAAATATAAGTTGGGTAATACTACATTTCTAGTAGAAAATAATATAATACATGCTACTAAAATCTTACATAAAAGTGCTTTGTAATAAGGTCACAGTTTACTACATTTTGAATGTGACAACTTTGTTTCATTCCACAAATTTGGAAAGGGGGGGCAGAAGTCAAAATCAGTCAGAAAAGTTAGTGCAGAGATCCAAATCTCCAGGTTAAGTTCCACGTTCAGAGTACTTGGAAATACTGCATACAGCTTTTTATTCCTGATACAGAAAAGATTTTTTGCTGAAGTGTTTAGTAATAGGGTTTCAGTAACTCTGTAGGCTTATTATAATCTTTTATTTAAAGAACATATCAAGAATTACATATAAACTATCTTTTGACTCACATTTTTCTTGTTGAAGGAGCTCTCATCAAGTTTCTCCACTGCAAGGATGTTTTTGATTGGAATAGTGAAAATTGGTTCTTTATCTGTAAAAAATTGTAAACAGATAAGTGAAGCAATTTAAAAAAACCGAACTGTTTCATAATCTCAGTGCCCTGATACTGTAGGCTAAGTGTGGGATTTCTGGAAGAACAGGGACATATTGTGAGCAACCCAGACACTCTGAATATGGACTTGATAGGTCTGTAGCAGCACAGGCCTCAAGGCCATCAAGAGGCCGGCTGTGGATAAACAGATGCCCCAAGGCTGGCTGCGGGTAAACAGGTGTTCTATTAATAGATGCTTTATGAATAGGGACCAATCATAACCGAGTGCTGTCTATATAATGCAGATTCTCTTCTAATAAAGTTGACTGTTATGGATCATATTGGTCGAGTCCTTGATCCCGCCGCAACAGTTAAGTTCTCAAAATGTGCATTTTTATTAAGGAGAAAACATACATGAATCAGACAGAAGCATTTGGTTATCAGGGCAAAGCTAACTACAACATATCAGATGTACTTTAGCTAAAGAAAAAAACAACGCACTTTAAAAAGCACAAATCTGATGCAAACACTTAGAAAACAGTGAGAAAATAAAAATAATTGTAAAATAAACATCATTTACCTTGCTGTTTGTGGTAGGTGAATTCTCTACTTGTTAGACAGAACCACCGTTTCTTGAAATTCTTTTTACCAATCCGAGTCCTTCCCTGAGCTCTTTTGTACATTTCTCTGTAAAGACAGAATCAAATGAAATGCAACCATTAGTCTTCCGAACATTACTTTCTGCACGTAAATGTACTTGGCCTCACTTGGATCAGAAATTGAACACAAACGAAATGATGCTGAACATGACCCAACAGCAAGGGTAGACACCAACTGTATTCAACACACTTTCAGTGTACTCACTGGCAACTTTTTTTTTTTTTTTTGAGTAACAGCGATTTTATCATACAGATTAGCTTCCAAATTGCTATAACTAAGTGTTGATCCACTACAATTGTCTTCTACACTTCTACATAGTATTTAAATACAAGAAGTACATTTCTTCCTTGTTTGGATGCTTGTTTCACACAAGAATCTGTACTTGCTATGAACCTGCTTCTCATACATATACAAGAAGTTTTTCCCAGTAAATGTTGCTAATTCATCAGCTATTTTTGATCAACATAAAAAAAGACAGTTCATTTCTTAGAAAGAGTGATTTTCACCTCAATTTTTCTAAAGGTTTTCTATCATTTACTGTTAAGTATTCCAATTACAGGGTAATTTTTTCTCCTACTTTAAAAGCAGAACATTTAGCTGGCTGGGCTTAAACAGAATGCAAAGCACTTCTAATTTAAATTAATATGTTGTTTCAAAATACACTTCCACAATCCTGAAAAAACCACCACAGAGCACACACTGAATTGTAACAGAAATTCAGATAGGCTTTAACAGGTTTTCAGCTGCTTTTAATTTTTTTTCCAGTATTTAAAAGATGAGTTACGAAAGTTTACAGCTGTTGATTTAAACTAATTCGGCAAACTAACAAAGATTTCTCACAAATTACAAAATTATAATTTCTACAGTATATCAAGCATTTTAATGAGCATTAATCTGATGTGAGCATTAATGAAAAAACAGTAAAGTCAATTCTGTTTTGCATGTTATAGATTCAAGATGTATTTACCCTTCTTTTAGATGTACTGGTTCACTCAGACCACTGGCCTGCTTACTTTCAGTAGAGGAAACATCATCTAGGAACTAAAGTAAAAATACAGAGGGAATATATACAATTCAGAAACACAGAACAACCAAATGCAAATTTGAAAATATACATATACAGTTTCTCCTGAAACAGAACAATTACTTTAGGCAACAGATGAAATGAAAATATATTGCAGGGACTTGGAACAATATAACAAGGGATGCCCATAAGCCACACAACATTTCTTTAATTATTACCTAAACAGAAGATCTAATAAAGTCTGTTTCAAAGAATTTATCCTTTTTTTTTTTTTTTTTTAAAAACCCTAAATTAACTTAGTCGATTGTGTGTAACTTGTGTATTCAATTGTGCAGATTTTGGTTTTTTTTGTGTGTGGGTTTTTTTAAAATTTTTTTTTAATAATATCTGAAATGGGCCACAATTTTTCTTTCTCTTTCTGGTAGAAAACTGTAAAATAACACAACCTGCTAATAATTAAGACTGATCAAATGCATCAACCATTAAAAAAAAAAATGTAGTTGAATAGTACCTTTTTAACAGATTCAGTAAATTTTTCTTCTTGAAATGTTTTGAAAAACTCACACATAAACGTCTCCTTGAAACTTGACTGAAAGAAAAGGTATATTGACATAAATAAATTTTCCAAGAATGTTGTCTATGAAATGAGAAAGAATTTTTAGTAGCCTTACAAGTTTGCTTTTGGTCAAACTTCCCCAACTCCCCAAAGTCTGGATGGCTTTTGATATAAGAGTTAATGTTCTAGAAGTCTGTGCATCCTAAAATAAAGAAACAAAATTCAGAACTCACATTTTTTTCATAATTCCAGGTAAAACTTTGATTTAAAATTGAGACTGTCACAAAACTTACTACATTACACGATGTAGTAAATCTGACATTCTTTTTCTTCTTCACCCAGAGACAAGAAATGCATATGCAGTACTCTGATAGTACTTGTGCTTTGTGAATATATGTATATTTTATAAACTACTGCTCAGTGTTTAATATTTTACTCACTACCACTAGAATTTAGTATCAGTACTTAGAAAGATATTTTTACCTATAAAACATCTCAATCGCCTCAAATCCTGTAATTGTTACTACACATCTAACGCTTCTGAATTATTCAAAACTTAATACTAAACATAATAAACTATTACTGGACAAATGGTAGAAATTTTCATTTACAAAGTGTACTTAAAACTTTGTCTTTAAGGCTTTTGCCTAATTTGTTTGCTACCTCGCTGCTTGCATGTTAGTACAGGATTATAAACAGCCACAGAAAGGGGCCTTGCTGTTTCCTTTAAAATGTTTAACCCTCAAGTGATAAAATCCTGTAATCTTTTTACTTAAACTGGATAATGTCAAAGGCATGAATGAGTACATTTTTTTCCTTTGAAAGCACAACACATAAGTAGATAAAATAAGGTAATAAAAATAACCTCTGGAGCAGATGACTTCATACATATTCTGTATTTTAAGTGAAAATACAGAATTTTTTTCTTATCTTCGTATTCCTGTCTTTGAAGATTATTTTGTTAAATGCATATCTACTTGACAATTTGAAAACTGAAAATGGAAGATCTGGCAACCCATTGCAACTACAGAAGTCCAGAATAAATATGCAGACCAATTACTGGATAACTCTACAGCCTCTGTTTAAGACACAAACAGAAATATTCTTTAAAAAGTAAAAGTGACATCTGGGTATTTAACTTCTACAGCGGAAGGAACAAACACAGTTTAGGCGTATGCCTTAAAGAAGCCTCAGTCACGTTGCTACTCTAACAAACGAGCACATTCCCCAAAAAGGCACAGCGTCTTTACTGTTAATAGCTCTTCTACATCATTAGAGAACACCTCATAAAGACTGAGAAATTTTATGCTTAAAGAACTGCAAATGTCTTAGTTCCTTTGGTGAGGTATGAAATCGAAAACTCAACCTAGAGACATTTAGTAATCTTATTTCCCAGTTACAGACCCATTCAAGGTAACGTATGCCTTCCCAGATAAACAGATCTGATGGTTATGAATAAAACAGAACAAAGCTTCACGAAACTTACTGGATGGTGAGGTCGTAAATGAAAAGTATGAGGTGAGACTACGGCTACAGCAAAGAAACGAAGAAACACAAAGCTGCTCACTGCAGAATACTGTACATGAGGGTCATCTGCAGAGAAAAACCATGAAATGTAACATGCACTAAACTTAACAGGAAATAATGAAGACAGTCAACATAAAAATCCTTAAGAAGATAACATCAGAGGAGACATTTTTTTAAAACAGAATAGAAAAATCAATGAAGTGCATGAAATGAGAAAGGTGATCATAGTAAGAAATGTTCTACTTGTAATGGACGGTTTATTTCTCTGAAAAGAAGTTCTGTTCTCATAAAGCTGTCTCATCAGCTTTGCTACTAGGAACAATGAGATTATTGCAAGCATTTACATACACAGTGCTGACTACGGCTCTATGCATGTTGAACCAGAAGAGAACAAAAATACTGTAGCAGTCGCTTTTAAACACCAGGTTTATTCCCTCGCAAAGCTAATCACTGATCAACTCTAATACATTAACGCTGCAAAACAAATGCAGTCAACACATGCGAATAACTTCAACTCCAATTCTGAGCTGCATCAGAAAACCATGATGTTACATAAATTTTGATGCTGTAAATGACGATTTTCTCATTTAATATTTTGGGTATATATACACCTTTATACTGCGACATACAGTGGGATCACATCCTTACTCTAATGACCGCTTCGATCTGATCTGTCTGGGAGGTTAACACAGTCCTTTCAGAACAGCTACCTAGAGAAATCTATGGTGCCAATTCCAGTGACAAACACGAATCAGAGAAAGGCTCCAGATTATGAGAAGTATATTCTTCCTTTGTAGCTTATTATATGACATTTCAGATTTTAACTGACTGAAGTATAAGAGTATTTCAGACCCACCACATTACTCCTATATTAAAACCACTCTGAAAGAATAAAACTGTTCTAATACTGGTCACATTACAAATGCATTAAATACTTTACATTATCCACCCTCCTCAAAACTACCCATAAGCAGTAAAGCTGGACACTTAAGTTACAAAGGTGCTAGCCACAGTAAATAAAAGTGCAGTTCATGTAGTTAAGATGTAAATACCGAATTTATTTTCAACTTTACATCTTGCTTCTTTAGAAGCAAAAAGCCAATTAGTTCTTCCAAATTGTACCTATCTTTCAACTCACTCCCTGCATCACTTGTGCTTTTCTTCTAGTACCTCATATTTTTGTGACTTCTTATTCGCTGCTGTCTTGCAGTGTTTCTGACCTGCTACATTTTTGTATCAGAAAATAAAAAATTCTTGCTGATTGACCACAAGGCTTTACTATAACTTACAGACTGACAGAAAAAAAAAAATGGCTGATTGTCAAAGTAAGAAGTTCAGGGCACAGCTTTGAACAAGGCAAGAATTTTAATAATCCCCATAAGATAACTGCAGGATTTAAGTATTTAACTCTCAACAAAATTTTTAGAAGTTTTTAAGAGAACACTTACTTGGAAATCTTTCGGCAGCCAGATGCCTCAAAGAAGAAAAAACATCACACATTAGGGTAGGACAACTTATACTTGACCGCACAATTTCACGGAATACTTTGTCTACGTAATAGCGTAGATTTTCCTGTAATCATGAAAAAAGGTTATTTTTTCAGACCATTAACGTTTGTGCTTCTGTTTTTTTCCTGAAGACAAACATAATACTACAATTCCTTTTTTCAAAACAACGCTTGACTATTCAATTATATGTTTTAGTACAGTGCATAATTTAAAAGCCTCATAATATTTCTATGGGATTATTAGTGTTAAAAGATAGTTTAATGATATTCACTTACATTAAAGTATATAAGTAGTGTCTGGCAATATACAACTATCTATTAAAACCCTTTTTTGTAATTTGCAAACAACACGTTACAAGGAAGGAGCACTTCCCATGCATATCTAGTGAATGTTAGTTTGTTGCAGTTACTGTTGCCGTGTCATCCTCTGGTAACAGGGAAGTGGCAGGCAAAACTTCAATAAAAAGTGTTAACAAACAGTCCTAATTAGCTACTGCATCATCTAGATGCTGGGCACAGAACATCAGGAATCACAACACCCAATAAAGTGGTAAGGAAGACTGTAAGACTCTGTTTAGTTTCTCCTCCCTGTCTCATTTTCCGTTGGACTTTTCCTTTGCTGTTTTCATAAACATGGATAAGAAAATACAGCTTTTCCTTTGTTTACTCTGGAATCAAGAATTATACTGCTACCATACATTACTCATTTTCCATGACACAGAGCTGCTTTTTAAAATGTTTTTGTATCAGATTTTGAGAAAGTTTAAATTAGGAAGAACAGATTACAAAACTCACCATATTAACTTCTGCATTATCTCCTTCTCTTAATTTGATGGGATCTATTTCACACGGTTTCGGAGACTCACATATCTGGAACAAACAAACAAAACTACAGGAGATCAATTTTTTAGACAGAAAGCATGGAAATGCACCTACTGAAAACCAGATTCTGTCCTAGATTTAGGTGTAAAACTCTAAATAGTTTCTAACGATCCATAACAGCATGCAATAATCATCCTCACTTTTGTGTGTGCCTTTTTGCATGGATCAATTACATAAAGCATCATGTGGGTAAACTCCGCAATGTGTTAGAGGCTGGAGCAACCGTCATTGACTCTTTATTTTCAAGCATCTGGAACACAAATAACAAAAAGCACCTCCTCCTGCTAAATGTAACCAATTCTTGCTCAGTTTAACTCTCCTCTAGAATTCCCCCAACTGAGCCATTACTACCACACAGGGAGCAGTAAAAAGAATGCCCATCAAAGAGACAGGATACCCCAGAGGGCTGAATATCCTAAAGACAGTTTCAGTAGGTGTTGCAGTTTAACCTGGTGGCCGGCAACCAAGCACTGGGCAGCGGCTCGCTCACCCCTCCGCTTCCTCCCCAGCAGGATGGGGAGGAGAAATGGACAAAAGCAGAAACTCATGGGTTGAGATAAAGACAGTTTAATACGGCAACAAAAGAAATACTGCTACTAGTAACGATAATAACAATGATAATAATGAAATTCAAAACAAACTATATACAGTTTTTCTCACCGCCTGACGACCAATCTGCAGCCAGCCCCTGAACAGTGATTGCAGAACGCCAAACTCGCAAATTTTTGAGAATTTCACAAAACTCCCCCCAAAAAAATCAAACTCCCAGAAAAGTTCAAACACCCCGACAAGAGAGGATTTGAACTCCCAGAAAACAAGCAAGAAAGATTCCTGCCCTCTGGCCCATCCCCATTCCTAAACCGAGCATCACATTTACAGTATGGCATACTCCCATCGGCCAGCGTGGGCTGTCTGCCTGGCTGTGCTCCCTCCCAGCTCCTGCCCACCTGCTCATTAGCTGAATGTGAGAAACCAGAAAAAGTCCTTGATTTCATAGGAACAACTGAAAACATCAGTGTTATCAACATTCTTCTCCTACCAAACCCAAAACAGAGCAGCTACTGAGAGGAAAATTAACTCTATCCCAGCCAAAACCAGGACAGTAGCATAACCTACCTCATCAATAACAGGTTTCAAAGTAACCTTTAGGTAGTGCTTCCCCACTATTTTCATCATTTCATCTACACATCGAGTTGCTAATGAGTTGCCTCTGAACACTGTATTTGCTTCTCTGTAAGAAAAGAACTGATTTTATTTGAACAGGAAAAAAAAATAAGAAGCTGTTACAAAATCCAATTAATACTTTATCTTGCTATTAAATAACTAATTTTTTAAAAACATCTTTTCATGTATTTCAGTCAGAAATTCCAGAATCTAGATACCCAGCTTGCAAGGCCACTCTGGAACAGAAAGAGAATAAACAAGAATATCATTACAGCTATTACCGAAACCAGGAACATAAATAAAACCATACAGAAAAGCCTAAGTAATTTTAGACAAAGTAAGTTATAATCCAGCGGTGCATGTGAGAAAGAACAAATGGAGAAAATTCCAAAATAATGAAGACTTATACCTGACTGATAGACAATTCTTCCTCCAGTAGTCCTGCTAGAAAAAAAATCTTACAGCTACAATATAGTATACTGCCACACTACACAGAAAAACTCAGACACTTCAACCAAAGCATATTTAGTCTAGGGTTATGCTTTTTTTCATTAAAGCTGTTGCAGAAAACAGAGCCAGCTGTACACAGTAAATCTTTCTAATCTAAAAGACTGAGTTTAATCTTTCTTTGTTACAGTTCAATTACAATTGAAAGGAATGCGTGTACTAAAATGCAGTTTAGAAAATTATATTCCACGAGTCACCTCTTTCTACACAGTTAAATTGTCTCACCTTATTCAAATCTGGAATACGTCAGCCTTGAAATGAACCTGTGGTGACAAAATCCCTTCCACATCTCCACACGACATGACTTGGCACCTCAGTGGCCACTATTCAGGTCTACTTCATTTCTCTTCTAATGACAGATGTGCAAATTCACTGGCTATACACTGCTACTTAGAAAAACTCCTGTGCTTGCTACTTTCAAGGCACACAGGATGACGCGTACTTACTTACAAGGCATCTTTGCAGAAAAAGAGTACCCCTCATTTAAGTCACATAGTAAACGAAACGCAGTAAGATTCTCAACATTTTAAAAAATGTTAAGCACCAATCTAATGTTCAGTAAAATTTGAAGAGTGGCCAAATTACGACAATTTAAAATAAAAACTATGTGCTTAGACACAACTCTAGACTTCTAGCTTGCCTATATTTAGCTGTATACTAGCTCAAAGAAAATTTTACAAAATTTTACCAAATAGCACACAAGCTCTAACTCTGACTCCCAGCTTCAATGTGATTTTAATGAATGTTTTCATAAACTAGCATTAAAAGATGAATGTAGTCAGTTCTACATAATGAAAGAAACTCGCTTACTTATCAATGTTGTAATCATGAAGCCCTTTGAAACTCTAAGAATAATTTTAAAAGGCATGACATCACTAAACATGAAATACATACTGGGTATCCTTCAGATCTAGTTCTGCCACTGCAGCAACAAATGGAACTAGCTTATGGTGGTGTAGCAATAATCGTACAAGAGGCAGAACAGCATCACACTTGTCTCGACAAACTTCACTCAGTATGTAGGCAGCAGATGCAGAAATCGGCTGTGAGAAAGCAAAATGAAATCATGAGTGAAGTAGTAAGTGTTCTTCATATATTTGGCAAAGATCAAATCTAACAAGACTATAGACATAGTTTCTTAGCAGAAAGTTTCAACATTTGCTGTATAACATGGCAATTAAAAGTTTCCATTCTACAGAAATATTTCATTGAAAACTGGTAATATGTACTCTATAGTGGACGTTTAAGAATGAAATTCAGCATCTACTCAGCCTTCTCATTCTCCCTAAAGGGTTAGATTATGGCTTTGTCACAAATCCAAGTAAGAGGCAGCAAGCAATTGCTTTACTATAACATAGTGTATCTTTATAGGACTTTTAAAACTATAACCAGAGCACACTAAAATACAGTTCTTGCACATCTGAAGTGTCTGTCACCATTCTACACTCTGGATTTTCAATACAAAAACTGATAAAGTTATTTCATCTAAGTAAAAAAAGACATCTGCTGACTGCTGCTAGCTACATACTTAGCTCTTCCTGAATTTCAATGAAGTAGTATTTGAACACATGACTGAAGCTTTTGCTAGGCCAGTCTGCTTCCTCTTTACCTTTCTTCTCCTCTTCCAGTACTTCACCAACACTGAAGTGAAGAAAGGCTACACAACACCTAGGAACATAAAGCCTGGTTACTAGAATTTGATTCCTGTCTCCATGCTATGCTAACCATCTACCACACTTCCCTTTGTCACCATGTCCATGTGAGAAATCCAGTCATGCTGATTAACCTACTGGGGAAGACAGAAGCAATTCAGAAGGTGGATTCAGAAATCAGTTCTGAGGCAGACCATTTTTGGTAAAGGTGATTATCTGTCCCTTCAGTGCTAATAATGGATCAATGTCCCAGAAAACCGCTAAATCCAGGTGGACAATAGCAGTCAGTGGTAAAAGACAACGTTGAAAAGAGCAACCAATAAGAAGAAAGTACTCTATCTCTTCCAGTTGCACAGCACTTATTTTCACTGTCTCTGCTAGTTCTTCTAAAACAAGAAAAAAATCTTGGGTGGTCTGGAGCAGAAGTAAATGCTCTTCACACTGCTCATCTACTTGTGACAGAAGTAATTAATGCAAACAAAAAAATTCTCTAGATATACATAATTCACATTGTCTCCTACAGGACTGCATAATAAATTTTAAGTTTTCATTTTAAAAGAAATTGTCAACAAAAGTACCTGAATATCCGACGATTTTAGCAGCAAGTTTCTTAGAGAAGTGTAGTATTCAGAGGGAAGTACACAGTCTTCAGTATAACAGATATTTAATCTAAGTGATCCCAGATCATCAGTTTTAGAAGACTTGTTTCCATTTTCTCTTGGTTGAAGTAAGTACCTGAAACCAATAGGGCAATTCCAAAATATTAGATTCACATTTTATTAATTTGTTTAATTCTACAATAAAGCAAAGTATTAAATTTTATTATTTCAGTACACATAAACTGAGTCTGAAAACTGGCAATAAAATTCACATTAAAAAATGTGACACACAAAAGAAAAAAAAAAAGGAGTAGCATTTGATGCATCTTTAGCACATAAGGAAACCTATATTTGTTTTCTCATATCTGTTCAAACAGTATACTTCTTGTAGCTCCACTGAGACAGCAGGAATAGTTAGAAAATACATTGGACCTTCTCATTTTACATCCAGGTTATATTTAGGGTGTTGGACATTGCAGATGAACAGTTAAGTGTCAAGAATTTAACTGGTCTAGTCTGAAACCAGTAAAAACACGTAACATTAACAGGCTGCGTTCCTGAGAAACAAGTAAGATTAAAGGGAAAAAAGTGTCCCTTTTCCCTACTCTCAATACAAAAATAAATTAAACAATTCTTCACTGGCTTTTGCTGCAGTTCAACTGTATTCCAACATGAGGCGCAGCCCTACAAAAATTTTAACAGCTTTTAAGTAGTCACAGTATAGTTTCAACATCTGGCCTGACAAAAGAATATTTGAAGATATGATTTCAGTTTATAATCATTTGCATTTGTACTTCTACAACCAGGAGATCAGACTTTTTTTTTAACGATCAGACGCATTGCCCATGAAGGCATGCTAATATAAAGTAAAACTGATTTACAAGGAGAACCTCTACATGACAGCATGACTTTCAGACTTATTTTCCCAACATTTAGTACTAGTGATACTATTTTGTCTGCTGTAGTTCAGCTATACTCAAAAACATTTGATGTAAATTAATAATAGTATAAAAAAATTAGTTGTTTTTAGTCACTGAACTGTTTTTGATGAGCAGGTAATAATTGGATGTGAGGATGTTCAATACAGGGTATGCCTACAAAGTATATTAGCAGACACAAACCTCTCTATGGATGCTTCAAGTGAACTGGACATGAGTCAGGTCAATTCAAAAAGCCGTATGAACACAATACACTAGTAATGAGTCCATGCAACATAACCTCTCTCTTAGCATGTTGTTAATGGAGGCATGTCATTTTCTTAATATAGTCATAAAGCTTTTGACCAGTTCAGAGCACTGGCAAAACAAGCCTGCGTTTGCAATATGCCATGCAAAAATTTGAAAATACTAACACAAACATTTATTATGTTTAGGATCACATTCAAACACTAAGACGAAGAATCAGACTTCAACTCCAACACGTCCAAGACACTCGGAACATGAGGCGGGTACGTGGAGCGGAGCCGTAATGGTTCCCAGCCAAGACCTGTGTTCCGTTTAGTTCCTAGTTCCTATCTACCCACTTCCTTCCTATGTGTTTTCTACGTGGGTATGTGAGGGCTTCCTCCACTCTTTTCTCTGTACTGAAAGGTGCACTAAAACCAGAATATTCTACACACTTTGAGGCATTTGAATCTGTTGTACTCCTCGATTCCTGCCGCTAAGCATTTGGGAGAGTAAAGGGGCTACAGATTGGCTCGTGCTTGCAAGAACTTCAGAAGGGAGGTTTTGCTGCTATGGCATAAGCAAAGGTCCTCCTCTCCTGTATTCCCTTTGTACTTCACACTTCCAGGTTTAAACATCTGTGCCTGCTCCCCTGAAATGACACTGGGTTGTTCCAGAAGACACTTTCTGAACCCCCCCAAGAAAAAAAAAAAAAAAGCCGTACTTAATGATTATTTTTAAATAAACTCTTCATCAGTCATTCTGGAAGTCTGAGTTAGGAATTTAATTACAAGAGATGCAGCTTTGAGAAGTTCCAGGTTTGCTGGTTAAGCTCAAAAGCATACACAGATCACCACAATCCAGCAAGCTGACTGAAAGATAGTTATGCTCAGCCTTTCCTGTCTTCACTCTCCTCACTTTCCCCTCAAACACATGAACTATTCTTTGGGAGCGGGCAGATCGGGGGAAGAGAAGAGCTAAGTGTACTCCGTGGCAAGGGTAATTTATTGAGCAGGGAAACTCTCTAGAGAGATGTTTTACCTAGACTAGAACAGGAAGACACATTGTAATGGACAGTTTAGAATAAAACATATCCTTTGCAAGGGAAGATCTGCAAGACAGAAGCAAATTCACTTCTGAGCGATCATTTCTCACCATGCTTGAAAGGAATCATTTCTTAACACCTTCACAGGAACTTTAATTTCTCCTAGAAAGACGTCTTGTACTAAATTTCCATTATTCCATAGGTCAACCCTGAAAATAAGAACATTGTTTAACTTTTTTTCCTCCCAGAGAGAAATAAAAATCTCCAAGTTAACAGTAACTGCCTTACAGCACTAATTCACATGCATGCAGGCAGGAAATGTTAGAAATCTCACTCCATTCTAATTAAATCAAGAAGAATCAAACTAGTGGCTTATTAACCCACAAAGAACAGATAAAGAAACAAACAGTGAAAGTTAGACTCGCAGACCTTGCATCAGTAAATAAAAGTGATACTGGCAACGTATGTATTCTGAGCAGTCTCCAGCCCCAAAACTGTGCACGTTTCTTCTCAGGTAATTCAAGTGAACTTTTAAATCAATTTATTTACATATCCCTATCTAATTGCTAAAATTTGGCACACTGCAATGTCACACCAACACATGCGCTTGTTTTCCAAACAGCAGCTTGTACACTTACAACCTCAAATAGCAGCTTGTATGCTTACAACCTCAAAAGGAACCACATACTCCAGACATGCACCTTGGGTGTTTTCTATTACTTTCTTACCTCTCTGACATTTCTGACAGACAGCAGTTGTTAAGAAGAACAAAAAAAATAATACTAGATTTGTTGGGGCATGACTATTTTTCTAAATATATTTGCATCTATAATGAAATATACAATTCTAATTAAGATATTAATGAAACTAACAGTTAAAAAAGCAGATACCAAGTTAGTTCTATAATGGCTATTAAAACTAACCACCAAACTCTTCTTCTGATGCCTGTTAGGAAATATATGCTAGCCTTGAAGACTTCTTGTCATTCAGCAGATTTGGTGCATGTATGTGCATGAACACAATAAAGAAAAGAAACTGGGTACAGGAGCTCTCAACTGTTCTAACTACATAGCATAAATACAGACAGACCTGGTCTAAGGGTAGAAAAGGAGCATGTACTTTGAAGCATTCTTTGGATTTGCAAAGAAAAGATGCAGTGCAAATGTTCTAAGAAGCAATGTGAAACTGTAATAATCTCATAAAAGAGGCTTTTCCCTCTGCTTTTATTAAAACAGCCAACTACATTTGAAACCACAGATTAGCATCAGGTATGCTGTTATCCTTCAGTACAAGCTCTCTTAACAATATTTTGCCCAGACTTACATATATATTGATAGGAGGTCCTCATGTCTCTTTTACTCACAGGCACAGGAAACAAGTTTAGGCTTCTAAATACATTCTACCACTATTTACTTAAAATAAACTCATCTTCAGTAAGAAACACACTAAAACATTTGAGTAATTACGTATGTTAGAAGGATCTTTTCTACAAATCTTATCAGTAATTCTCTGGAGTATACTAAAACATTTCTTCGTCTCAGTGATAAATATTATGGTTTTATTAATGGTAAAATAAATCACTTTCTAATCTACTTAACTTACCTCACTTCTAGTTTCTCAATATCTTCTTCTTCCACCTGAAACTGGGACTTTTTCGTGTAACTGCTGGACCTGGTTACCTGCAAGTAAATTCCTCCCATTAACACACTTTTTACTGTTGTATTATGGATGTCAGAAAACAAAGAAAACCCTGACTCTTTACCATTGGTAAATAGTTACTGATCCTTTTAAAAAGGAGAAGGTTCAGTTCACCAAACAAACTGCCTTTTGACAGAAAGCAGGTGAAAAATGGGTCAAGAAGGGTTCATGGTAGAGCCTGGTGAGGGCTAGCTGCTATCTAAGGCAATTACAGTATAGATCTATTAGAGAAAACAAGAAAGAAGTACGACATGAAAATGGCAAGAATTTCTCTGGTTTCAGCATGAGCCCCAAGAAAGTATTAAAGGTAGTTCTGAGATGTTTAAGGAAACAACAAATTAGTCCACTCTTCTTGCCCTAACTACACAATTGTAACCTCTTGTTTTAATTTTCCTCATTTCTTGCCTGATTGAATTCTCAGTTTAACTCAAATCATAAGTCATGAAGTTATCAGAGTGGTTTGGATCATGTTTTTATCCTAATATCTTATTTCCTGAGAAATTACACTCAGTATCCTGAGCAGGTCAACCGAAACACACACCGTATGTTGATACGATAGGTAAATATGGAACAATTTCTCACTGAAGTCCCACAGCAGGACCAGGATCTCAACACTTTAAATTATAATGCATTTGAGGCACATGTAATAGTTGCACTACTTCCAGCTCTCAGCTGAACACTATAGTATGCTTACATGCAAATGTACTTTTTATTACAGAGACAAATCAGATAGAAATTCAAAGTCCTAATTTGGTTATTGTAGGGTAACTCGTGTAGAACTGAAATAAAATCCTAAATAACAAAAAAGTTCACTTTTTAAATAAATAATAAAATTATCCTGTATTTGGTATAACTACATTGTTTTATTAAATAAATAAGTTGGGGGTTTTGTTAGCTTAATGTTCTTAAAAATCTTTAAAGCAAATTCCACAGGATAGGTTCTCTCAGAACTCCTGATGGCAAGAGATACCATATAAAGTGATTCAAGATAACAAAATACCTTCACATATGTGCTTCTGTGGAAGTCATTTTTCACACAGCAATTGAAGGGGAATGCTACTGTCTGGCAGCCCCATTTAAGTATGTCATTCACTTCTATTTGAGGGGCTAGTAAAAGCTCTTCAGCTTGCTTGAAGAGAGCTTTCTGTGTTAGGTACTGCAATGCAGCTCGCTTAAAAATATTGAAGGGTTGCATAAAATAGATAAACAGGCAGAATACCACACAAAAAGTTACCTCAAAATAAAATGTTTCGTTAAACTGCGGATTGCTTGTTTTCTTCTTTACTTTAGTCTTCTTTTGGTCATTCCTGTTCCAATGTGGTAAAATTTTTACCATAGACAACTTAAACACACAATTATAAAGACATTCTATTGTCAAGAAGGACCCATGCATTTAAGTTAAAACATTTTTCGTCATTTTAGAGATCACTGATCAATAAAGAAAATCTTAAATAAAATAGTTAATCTTCACAATATAGTATGAAAAGTTGAAATTTCAAGTGCTGTATCTAGTGCATCTGTCCAGGCCAAAGTTTCTATTTCCCATCACAAATGAGTATAACTTAGACATATGAAGTCAAACAAATATATCAACAATTTCTAAAGTGTTTCAAACTTAAGTCTACAGACAATTTCTTTACCACTGCTTGCAGGTTACAAACACAGTTCTCCTTGTCTTGTTCAACGGCCAGTTTCTGGTTTTCCCCACCCTCTTTTGTTGGACAAATACCCACTGCTTCTCTACAGACAGAGCCTTACGCCATGCCACTGAATGTTTTCTTTGGAGGGGATCACTGTTAATGCTAAACAGCATAGGATCAAACAAAACAATTGCTCCCCACTCCCTTGTGGTTTCTGAAGGTTTTTTTAAATTATTTTTACACATTTTATAACATAATACAGTCATATTTAGTTAATAAAGTGCTATAATAGTGGTTCTGACAGAAACCAATATAAAATGGGGGTGGGGGGTGGGAACAGACAAGGGAGAAGAAAAACTGTCCTAGAGATCAACTAACTGTTTTCAGGCACTGGCCATACAAATATTCCAGTCACGGTATGTGACTCACACATGCATGAGATTGGAAAATCTTAACCAGGAACTGCTGTCAGATTTGCAAATATATTCCCATATCAACAGGGTAAATACTGTGTGGGACCAACATTCACCCAGTTCCCTCTGCACCACAGGGCTCAAATAGGAAATATACATCAATTTACCTTCTTTGGCAATCAAAACTGTGCTTTCCCAGGTATAATACTTGCATCTCCCTAGTCCTCTTAATAAAAACCCACCCAACCAAACCAAACCAAAAAAATACACCCACTGAAAAAACCCAACCCAAACATAAAAAAATGCGATCATGTATTACCAAGTAGGGAAAAATGCCCCACTCACTCAGAGCTTACTTGGGGGCAATCCTTCCAAAGTCTTTCAAACACCAAGTTTGCCAGAAGACGTTCTGGTACTACGCTCACAGTGGCAATTCTTCAGTACCAGAGAAAGCAGATGGACTTCGGTTTGATGTTGCAAAAAATAAACAACTTTAGATGTTATTGGGCAGGGACTTGCAGACACTGAATGTGTGGGATACGGGATTTTTCTTAAATGATAAACCGCAACAGCTATTCAGGATCACTGATCCAAGAAAAAAAAAAAAAAAGACATTTAAACTGTGGGGATTTTGAGCGCAGCGTCCTGAACGTGCTGGCATTGGAAAGGTCTCACAAGAACCTCCACACTCTTGCTTCCTCCCAACCGTTAAACATTTAGTGCAAATAAACTCATGCATTAAAAAAAACAGGGAACAGAGGACAGCAGGTGAGCAACTGACAGCATTCTCCCATACACAAATTTGACAAAACAGGAACTACAGTGCAGATACCAAGAGTCCAGTACAAATCTGAGAAAAAAGAATGAACTGAGTGACAAGTGATTCTTGACCAGTGTAGGCCATTCAGACAGACCAAACACCTTCACAATCTTGAGAGTATGGTACAGAAGGGGAGAGGACAGTAACAATAGAAAATCTGATGTACACAGGAAACATTCTAAGATTTTTCTGTATTTTAAAGATTTTGTTTAAAACCTATGACTTTCTTTTCCAGTTTAAGATCACAGCATTTTAGACTCATTAAATTTATACTGAAATGTTACCTGGAAGGCCCCACGAGAGAGACTGTTGCATAAGGATCACAATTCTGTCCATTTATAAGAGGCAACCCATGGCACTCCTTTATGCTACAAGGAAAAGGCAATCAATAGATCAGTGAAGCAATGTCTTTGGCTTAAAAAAGTCAACCCCAAATGATCCTTTCTTTCTTAAAAGATGTTTTTTAAGTCCTGCTGTATTACACACCAATACATACGTTGATCCAATGTAATTTATGTACACGAAGTAGGTTGTAACTACAGATCTCTGGATGGTAATACCAGGTAACACTCAAGTGTATAGTCAGATTTACGGGGCTCCGTGAGCACAAAATTCTTGTAATTGCTTCAATAAAAGACATTGCAGTATCACACATACATGGCTAAATCCTAAGTAAAATGAACAGCTATGTTAGGGGAAACTGCTGACTTCAATAACTTTTAAATTTGATTTCTCAAAGCCCACCAAAAGCTATTTAGCCTCATCCACATGACAGCAATACATTTGGAAGGCATTAAAATGGATTTAAATATTTTGTTTCCGCTGAATTACTTTCTGAGTTGAGTAAGCTAAAAAATGCAGAGTCATATCGTGAAACGTTATTTAAAATTAAGCATCCGAAACTATTAGTACATAGTCCTAGCATGTCTAGGTTCCATCCATACTATTCAGCCACAAAGAGAAAATCAGTTTACCTTTGAAATAGTTTTTAAAGTTCATTTTAAAACTCTTTTCACAATAGTGCACGATCAGGGTTAAACAGCCCTTTTAAAAATACTGTTTTCTTCTATAATTTTTGCAGTAAGTTCTAAGCTGCTGTTTTAACAGGTATGTAGGCACACTGTCCATGACTCCTGATGCAAAACGGACAGGATGGTTAGAAAGTAATACTCATGGGGACAGAGACACATTTCCTGGACCTTTTCCGAAGGCTTGCCATTTTTTTTGAATCACCAGAGCCGCAACACTACTAGAAACAAAGCTGGGTCAGCAAGCTGACTAACCTTCGGATGCCGCTCACATATGAGCATTAACTAAAAACAGCTGGAACAACAGAAGTAAAGCAAAACACTTTGTAGATTTACAGCAGAAACCAGACTTTCTTGCAGAATGGTGCTCTAATGTAGCCATGCACACTGCAGTATTTATGTCCAGAAACATTCAGCAAATTACAAAATTTCATAAACAAGACATAAATGAGTTCTGAACATTATATTCCTGTTCTCTCTTCTTAAAATAATCTATTTCTAAATAATGTATTGCAGGAGTTTAACTAAATTAATGCAAGTAAGTTTTGGTTACCATAATTAGCCAGTTTGAATAAAATCCAAAACCTACTTAACTTCAGGAGAAAATAGACTTTTCTTCTCTAAGTTCATATAAATACTCAAGTAAAAGTTCTCATACTAATAATGTGGAATAGTAAATTGTGCATATCACGTTAAAGTTACATAGCAGCAACAGTACCTATACACTGTTGTTAAGTAAATGTTTTCTGTACTGTAGAAAAACAGAGTTAAAAGAATAACAAGAGTTGCAAAGTCAAACATTCACAAGTGGGGAAACAACAGACACTAACACTCCTGTGCTGCCTCAAAACTCCACCCGCTTTGGAGCATGCACGATCACAAACCAGATGGTATTTTCCCCCCAAAAAAGTCCCTTTGTCTTAGCCAGTGCAGGGAACATTTAGTGCTGAACCACTACACAATCATTTGCTATTTTTCTTCCAGTTTTCAAGCACGTGGCCTTCAGCATTTCAATAACTTTTGAATCACAATGAACCCTACAGTGATTTTAAACCCACCATTTAAATGGTGTTTCATAAGCAATAATTGATTCCTCCTCCAACACACACGTGACACAGAAGAGTGGTGACAAAAATAAACTGTCTAGACTTTCAGTCATTTGGGGTATCGGATCTGAAGCAGCAAGAACTTGATTCTTTCAGACTATCAGGCATTTTGTAGCACTGAACATACTGTCTCTGCAGCTCCCAGAGATTTTCGGTTTCAGGTGAGCACTGAGAGCACCTATGAGTTAGCCTCAACTTTAACCTCATAGGAAATTCGTAGCAGACGGATCAAATCAAACTTATCTGGATAGAATTCAACTATTTTAACAAGAACACCACAATTTCTCTTCCTACAGCCTGTGTCACGTCCACCAAGCTCCTGGATTTCTCTAGCAAACAGATACACATCCTACAGAAAGCAGTTTCTTTCCCTATGTATAGTTTCTCACTCCTTCCCTGATCTCTGTATGAATGACCTACCAACAAAAACTGATCACAATGCCCTACTTTTGGTTACAGAAACAGCTTGTTCCAGCCTCCTCAGTCTTCTTACAGCTTGACCGCAACATACACAAACGAAAAGGCGGCTTGTTTGTCATTTTCTGTAACTTGAAAAACATTTTACTGACAACTACACAGCCTTGCAGCAGAACTAGAATCTCCGGATTCATCACACAGATCTGTCACTTCAAGCTGATTTCCTGCTCCAGTCAGTCGCCCTGTGCAGGCAGTTCCAGCTTTCCCTTTTCATCTCCTGCCCAAGTCCCAGTTCTGTTGCCAGCAAGTGAGGTCTACCTAGCTTAGACAGCGTACCCTGTTCCTGCATCTCAAAAGACAAACTATACCCAGTCCCCCTGACCAGCCACTCCTAACACTCCCAAATCTTTCTTTTTCAGACCCCTCAGGCTCAAGAATTTGTTCTGAACTGATCTTACCTCCTCCCCTTCCATCTCTTACTCTAAGCTAGCCAGTTATCACCATCCCTTAACTCTGCCAGCCTGGAGGCTGCTTTAGACAGACAGCACAGCTAAGTCAACTGAAACACACTGAAATAGTGGATCCTCCTCCCTCTCTGACACTCCTGCCTTGCATGTATCACCTATGGTGATTCTGTTTACTAACCTTACAGAAAGCCATTTAGGTTTCGAGCCAGTTTTCAGTCAGCTTGGCAACCCAAATTAACCTAGTCACGCAGCGGATCTCACAAGCTTCAAAGGCAGTGCAAGGCAAGTAGCCATTAAGGGCAGGAAGCCATTAAATCAACTGAGCACTATCAAACTGGACTGTTACTCCCTAGGGTCTGAATACATGAGACTGAGTTATTGCAGATAGTTTTAAGCTACTCAACAAACAGCCTCCAGTAAACAAAAAAATTTTGAAGATGTTTGAAGTGGCTCAATTACAGGAGACTTAACAGAAATTGGAAAGTGTAACCTTAACAAGTTTACCAGCTAGCAAATCTCACAGGAATACTGCCCTTCCCTAAAGAATCAAGCAAAGTGCTAGAACTGCAACATTCTACAACAAGAAAAAAGACAACAAAAAAAACCACACCACCACCGCCTAAAAAACCCCAAACACTTTGACCAATCAAAAAATAAAATAAGACTAAATATATGTTCCTATTCTGACAATCATAATAAATGTATTTCCACCATATGGTAAACATTTCAGCTTTGACAAATGGCTTCACCTATCTAGGCTGGCACAAGCAATTATCATTCAAAAGGTTTAAATATGCATAGAGTTTGAAGAAGTCGACAGGACCATAAAAGCCCTTTATTTTATGTTTTAAATTACTACATCTTCATGTAAAGTCTACGCAACAGCTAACAGCAGGGCATTTGTTCTTTTCTCAAACTACTGATCAGTTACAGTACAGTGTAAGAGATCTTTCAGTTTACACTGATTCTTGCTTCACATCTCAGTAGTTTGTTCTGCAAGAGGAGTTTCATACAGGAAATAGGAGCCTTTCAGATACAACCGGCATCCAAGCAGCTCGTAAGATGGAAATAAGTCCTTAAGCCCACAATAAACCCACTCAATGACTGAGAGACTCGACCTCCACCATTCCAATCAACTGAAGTCCTCCAAGTGCAGAAACTAAGTAACTGCAGCCATCAGGATTTGTACACTTCATAAAAATTGTTACGTTCCCTAGAAAGTCTTCATGTGAGCAAATAAACAGGACAGTAACAAACTGACAGGTCACTTTAAGGTAGTATAGTGTATAATTCATTTAGAAAAGTAAATGCAAATAAAGGGAAAAATCTAGCTCTAATAAGCCATTTTTGGGCTTTCAAGTATTCACATTGTAAATACATAAAACTGGTTCTTTAAGAGCTGAAGTCATGCCAAGCACAGAGAAGGCAAGTACTGCCCTCCAAGAGCCTAATTTGGCAAGAAACCGTTCAAGTGTCATCCATTTCAGCAGCAAACATGCAAACAACGGTCACGCAAACTTGTTTTTACAGACTCCCAGAAAGGAGAGCTGCAAGCATATATTTTTGAAATGTGCTACTATACATGCCTTTGTGGTTTTGAAAAAGAGAGTCCACACTGAGTCAGCAGTTAATCTACTGCATTATCTTTTTCCCCTCCTCATTCACACATTAGAAAAGGAAATAACCAGAATGGGAGACAAAACAAAATTTTAATTCAGAAACGTTCAGTGGGTGTATCTACATGACATGTAACCGCAAGTTTCCAATTAAAAAAAAAATTGCATGTAAAATCAGGGCTTAGCCCAATGTAAGCAGTCGCTAAGACAGCCCCTTCACAAAAGGAAGATTAACTTTACGGTTGTGTTTCAAAACAAGTTAAGGGCTTCACTGATATTAAGATAAGTAATTACAAGTCTTAATTTTACTTTGGGGGG